>JAAUXT010149624.1_pt1 | contig 22617 bp, 18 predicted proteins | sample 7278171 | NCBI WGS metagenome assembly JAAUXT01 (sample SAMN14350112, study PRJNA611818) | marine sediment metagenome | isolation source: surface marine sediment (1.8m) | place: French Polynesia: Moorea | collected 2018-08 | reverse complement strand
GCACGCCTGATGTCCACTGGTACAGAAACAGGCCACTGCCAACACACACAAGAACGCATGCACATGAAGTGCTCAGTGAGTGACTCTACACACACACCCTCACAGACACCACCACATACACATACTCACACACACAATCATACACATACCTTCACACACACACACCTCTACCACACAGACATCACACAGACACACAGACACACAGACACTGACACAGACACACACACACACACACCAGTACACACACACAACCAGTGGCAGTTCCGGGGGGGGGACTTTTTCTGCATGGAGTCTTCATGCCTTCTGCCCTTACCTGTCCTGAGAATCCAGGCACCAGCAGCAACATCATTGGTGAGGACAACGCGCGTTATGTTCTGACGTGAGAGGGGGTGCCGGTCCCACCTGTCTGCACACCTGTCCAATGCAAGCTGCAGTCAGGACAACTGCCTTTTCTCAGGGATCAAATGTGTGTGTGCAGCTCCCAAGTTCAGTGAGCTCGCTGTCCTCTCATGCCCTCAAACACATTGATATGCAGTCAGTGCGGGTGTGGGCAAAAATGGGGGGGGGGGGCGTCAGACCCCTCGATCCGCAAGAGTGTGGGGCATGCCCATGGGCACTGTTGATAGCTGTCTTAACATTTCCTCAGATCAGCTGTGTGCTGTGAGCAGGAGACATACCACACATACCTCTCCCATGTGAGGCGCTTCTCACCTTACAAAAGCACTCAGTACCCTAACCTGTGCTACTTCACGGCCTTACACGGCTCCCGGGGGGCGGATTCTAGTGGGAACTGGAAGGGACGAGGGAGGGGAGGGTGCAGAAGAGTGGATGGCAGAGGAAAGAAAGAGAGGGAAGAATGGCCCTTCTCATTGTGCAACGTACTCACTGATCTGTGAGACCACACTGCCTTACACTTTCACCCCCGCGCGGGGGGTGGGGGGTGGAGGGAACGAAGAAAGGACCTGATGCCTTCCCTTGAAATCTGTTCTGATACAACTTCAATGATCAACCAAATTGACGTTCCTTTTCCCGCCGATATCAGCCAATAACCCTGCTCCCTTCACAGCCCTCGCTGCCTGCTTGCCCCTCCCATTCTTTACCAAACTCCAGATCCTCTCCTCCATGCTTTCTGGCTCTGGATCACCCTTCATGTCCCCTTCTTCAAGAGACTCTGGATCCACTCATGACCTCTTCATCCTCATCTCTCGGACCCACCTCTGACCCTTCTCTGGATCTCAACCCATTAGATCCCGCCCCGCTGGCCCCTCCTTCTGCTTTTTACCCTGGATCCCAGATCCCAGATCCTGTCCCACTCACTTCCGTCTTAAGACCCTGGATCTTCGCCTGAGCACTCAACGTGCCTCATTTTGGTGGGCTCTGTTGAAGCCATTAGAGAACACAAACAGAGCAAAGCCATGTTCAAACCGCAAGGAAGGCGACACAACAACAACAACAACAGCAACAACAACAACACTCGTACTTGAAAATATCTCAAACTTAGGCAGGGTATACACGAGGTACGATGCCAGAGGACACACAAAACAGCCAACAATGGGAGAAAACCAGGGCTTGCGCGACACAATGCACAAGCAAATACAACAATAGAGAAGGCAAAATGATCAAGAAATTGACAAACTGACAATTGAACCTGCGGGTTCCCACAGCGGGGACATCACCAGACAAAACAATCACAACAATACAAATAGCACAACAAAATGATTGACAGATTGACTGACGGGTTCACGCGGTGTGTGACGCCACGTGGAACAACCAAAACAATCAGACAGTATCCCAAACAACGTCAAAGAGATGGGTTCACACTGGCTGCGTCGTGGGTAGCGTCTCTATTCAAGCAGAAGGGTGGAGGTTCGTCTTGCGCCTGTTCACATTTAGCGCTGGGTCGCTTTGCGTCATAAAGTCGTGTTAAGTCACGTGGCGTCACGTTTCGTGACGTTGCGTCGGGTCGCGTGACGTCACGCTGCGTCTGGCTGCGTCGCGTCCATCAATGGACGCGGAATCATCGCTTGAGGTAAAACGCGCATGACCAGGAAAAGACGCAAGATGTGACGCCTCCAGCGGACCGCAATGACGTCCGAAGCGACGCAACGATGCAAGACGCAACTGACGCAGTGTACGTCAAGAGTTGCGCCCCTGCGGAAACCTGACGTGGAGACAATTTCTACAACACACACCTGCGCTTTAACAGACGCTACGTCATCAGTTCGATGAAACGCAGCGTCCACGTGACCTAACGCACGACGTCTCCAGTGTCTGGTGATGTTGACGTCGCGGCTGAGCATCGCTTGGTGACGCTTCTCGTGTGACGCATTTTGGTGACGCAACTAACGTGACGTAGTTTACGTGACGCAGCATGAAACGTGCTGCAGTTGATGTGACGACGCATTCAGCGTGACAGAGTGACGTAATTCACGTTACCACGCAACCAACGTGACGCAGTTTACGTCACGACGCAACCCATGTGAACCCGGCACGAACGAAACCTTATTCTTCTTGGCACAATGACTGGAAGCGAAGTACTTAGCAGTACATACGTGTACTAATAGTACTTGAAGAACACGAAATTGAAAAGAGAATGCCGCACATACCTTGGCACGATTCCACGGTGGCACCGACGATGACTAGAAGTAGGAGGAAGGTACTCCTTGTTTGAAGCGTGGTCCTGGTACTAGGAGTACTCCTGGTGGTACATGTACTGCGTGTTCCTCCGCGTGTTTGACGCACGTCTATGGTTCTGACACACCCTGTCATTGTGGATCTATTTGTTGTTTCCGTATCGGGCAAAACTAAAGTACTGTTCGAAACGTATCCAATCGTGCGTGCGTACGTGTGTAGGTACACGTTCAATGTTTCTTTCTTTGTGTGTGTCTGTGTATGAGTGTATCTCACGTTCAAGTTCACGTCAAAATTCACGTCAACTCACGCAGCTCACGTCAACTGTTATTCCAGATACTTGTTTCTTGCTGGGTATCCAAAGTGACTTCTCATGATCACACAACATGAATCCACAAAATCCAATCACATCCCACCAGATCGATTTCCAATACAGTCAAAAATGAAAAGAGTTGTTGTTCTCGTGAGGGTATCCCTGTTCATACTGAGGCATACCCTATAGCCGTACCCATTAATGATATCACGGTTCGTGGTACCTTCTCTACATCCTAATTCGTGCACGATATTCTCTGTGTTTAGGTACCGGCGGAACTGAGGGGCAGCGTGGGCCGGGTTCACCCGGGATGCGTCACGCGTCGCGTCGCACGTCGCGTCGCCACTGCGACGTTACCGTGTTCACGCTGGATGCGTGTGCGTCCCTTTCCGTCACATTTGAGTTGGGCTGCAGGGCTCACTCTGTGCGTCATGTACCAAGCGTTTGCACACTGGGTTCACAGCAGGCACGTCACACGCTGGGTCACCATCGTTGCGTCGCTTTTTCGACGCCGCTGTGCGCGTCACACAAAAGGGGTCAGGTCAACACTCAATGCGTCAAATGTTTGCGTGACACTGCGTCAGACCAGAAGCACGCAGGATGCGTGACACTGCACCCGTTTTCACACCAGCGGCGTCACCCGTTTGCATCCCAGCCGCCCAAGACTCAGCCGTCAAAAGGGTGATACGTCAGGTGGGTTCACACGAGATACGTCCAACGTTGTGTTCGGAGACAAGTCGGCTTCCTCAATGCAGCCTTGGTTTACACTCAGTGTGATTGGGTGCAGCGTGCATACCTCATGCTGGACGCAACATCCCACCTCTTCTCTTGTGCAAAAGTTGGAGAGGTAAACACGTGACGCATCCAGTGTGGACCCAGGTGTCTACGTCTCTTGCACAGCGCATGACGCACGCACCCACTATGAATGAGGCCTGAACTGCTCACGAACTTTCTTCCTTCTGTGACACACACGAGTCGGGGAGAGGACAGGTTCACGCTGGTTGCGTTACGCGTTGCGTCACTCAGCACGCCAATGGGCGCTGCGTCGCTGAGGCAACAACGCATTCGCTGACGCATCCAGTGTGAATCTGACGTCGAGCCCCACGACACCTGGTGTCTGCCGCTGGCCCCTCTTCATACTCAGAGCGTCACGCTGAGATGTGCCGTCACACTTTACGTTATTGTGCACGTCACCAGACGCAGCGCGCCTCGACGTGAACGACGCACCAACGTGACTCAGCCCAAGAACAACCTCAACAAACCTGGGCACGTCACACGTTGCGTCCCTGTACACGTCAACTGACGCTGCGTCACTCGTACGTGCACACACGCAGCATACGTCGCTGGACACGACGTAAAACGCTGCGTCGCCAGTACTCATGACGCAATGACGCATGCAGCGTGAAGAGACCCTTGAAATTGGTTCCTCAACCCAAAATTTCACGACAACCAAAATTTGCTGTCATGGTGGGTTCACACTGAATGCGTCCATATATGCGTGGCTGTGCTTGTATTGCGTCACCTTGTACGCGTGACGCGTCCAACGTGAGTCACTCCTGTCCCTTTCCTTGACAACGCCAATTCCCACAAACACGCTGCCGCGTTGCTAGGGAGATGCATCACGTCGACGTTCACGTCACTAAACACAACGTCGCTGCGTCAGCGTAGCGCTGCTGACATATCCAGCGTCAACGAACCCAAAGCGTCGCCCAATGTTCCAAATTCACCACAAACGGTTTCTACAGGTTCACACTGGTGACGTCAAACGTTCTCTCTGCGTCACCACGTCCATGTGACGCAGCCGCCATCAACCAGCCTCTTCCTAAACAGGGGGAATCCTCACTCAAACCGCAGCACCGACAGTTTGATACGCCACGTCGCGGTCGAGTGACCACACCAGGAATAGCCCAATACAACTGTCTTGGAGTGGCGAGGTGATGCTGGTCTCAGTTCTAAACTCTGATCCGTTTGCCATTTGCGTTGTCCGTGTGGTTTCTGCGGCAAAGGACAGGAAAGAACCCAGTCAAGAGAGGGGATGCTGGGGGGGGGGGGAGGGCCTGGGTCTGACTGACCTGCGAGGGGATGTCTCTTGGAATGGAGAGGTATATAACTCTGGTCTGAGCTTCAAGCTCTGATTGAACGAGTAGCCTTGGATAAGAAAGCGGGAAGGGGTGGGGTGATGTTCCAGAATTCAGGCAGAGGCTGAGAAACATCGGGCGTGACCTTCAAGTAACTAACAAGGCTGGTCACTCTTCCAAGCTCTTGTTGCTTCGTTTCGTAGGAAGCACGGACGAGCAGAGATGAGCAGGGGGGTCCCTTATCCAGTCAGAGGGACAGAACCATTCGGTGTGGAGCTCAGTACCACCCCTTGCATCTCAAGAGTGGAGTGGCGAGGTGGGGCTGGTCTCTCTTCTGAGCTGTGATTGGTTCACAGGGAGAAAGGATGAGTAGGGATGTGCAAGAGGTGTGTGTGTGTGTGTGGGAGGGCGGTGCTAGAATCCAGAGAGCCACATCCTGGACGGTCTGGTGCTCAGTACATGTACACCCCGCCTCTTGCAGAGGTCTGACTTTGCTGCTTTGATTCAGTCGGATTCAACGAGCAGGCAGGAAAACGGGCCCTGTCAGAACCATGGGCTGATCCACAGGGAGCCTCGGGCCTTGTCCCCGTTATGACCTGTGGTTCATTCTTTGGCAGGACGAGGGGAGGCAGTTCCCAGGCCTCAGCCTGGATGCGTTTGCATTATCCACGTGGAAACTGTCGTGCATTCCAGCAACAACTTTCGAGCACAAGTGTCAAAATTGAATTCCTTTGCCGCCCCCTACTCTGACCAGCACGCTGATCCGTTCTCGGCATGGTCAAACAACATCTGAACTGAGGAAATTTTGATCACTTATTCACACAACAAACTTGGCACACGTTTATCCCATTCTTGGGGCCAATTGAACCAGCCCTGAAAACTGAACCCAAGAAGGGAATGGAGTGAAGACGCCAGTGCCTGGAACGGCCACGCGGAGACAGCGCTCGCGCTCGCACGCGTGCGCACTGAGGCGCGACGTGAGACGTGCAGCGGCGTAGTGACGTCATGGATCAATGCGCACGCGCGAAATCAGTCAAATTTGAACCTTTTGTTGTGAGAAAAATAACATCGGTTTTTGACGGCTGACACCAGTAACTCAATTGGAGTTGACGAACAAAAATGTCTTGAGAAAGGAAAAATGTTTTATTTTTCTGGCCCTCATTGTTTCAGAAAAATCGGTTGCTGCATTTAGGTCGCTTGTGTTTGAGGGTTTTCACATTGGCTGGGCAGCGTCAGAATTTTTGAGGAGCGCCTCAAAATTTTGACGCGCAGGCATCAAAGTCAACATGACGCCCAATGGAGAGCGTCAAATTATCGGTCCAGACCGATCACAAATTTTTGAGGCGGGCGTCAATTTTTTGTTGCTGCGTCACCAATGTGAAAACCCTTTTTCGCTCACATCTCAAATCACCGCGAGCTCCATGGGGCTTGTGAAATCAGAAATGACACTTGGACGAGCTGGGTGTGATGACGTTTATGATTGAGAGGGAAAACGATGAAGATTCTTCTGGCGCACCAAACCAAGGGTGCTATTATGACAGGTCATCGTCTTGTTTCTGAGAACATCTGGTCACTTTTGAATTTTCTTTGAATCAACTTCTTGTGTGGCTCGACTTTCCTTTTTGTGTTTCGTTTTTCTCTCGAACTTATGTTTTTCTCGATTCACCCGCTGATTTCACAGATTTGTTCGGAAGAAGGAAATACACCCGAAAAAAGTCATATCGAACAAAAAAAAATGTCAGAAAGAATCAGGGCTAGAAAAATAACACATCAATACAGTGACCGAAACACAGTGACCAAAACGCAAATAGTGGATGTATAAATTTGACAAATTCCTTGCTCGTGCATTATCCTTGACCCATACAAATTCAAAAGACCGAAAAGATCCAAATTTGAAATTTAGCTTCACCATGAAACTGGTGTACACGTACTTATGGCACATGCTGCTTGTTGGTGCTTTGATTTTGGTCTCTACGTTTTGGTAGCGGTTTGAGTACCCTTCAGCAGTGCAGCCTCCTCAAATCACCTCACAATTGGAATCTGGAACTTGAACGCTGAAGAAATGGAAAATATCAAAAGCCAACAAACAGCCAACATTTGCTGCAATCTGTAATTTAAGCAAGAAAATTATTGGTCTTTGTTGAGTGGAGATTAAAATCAACCAGAGGGGACTAGCAGTGGAAATGGCGACATCTAAGATCAAGACCCTGTGATCTGTCTCCAGATGTTCAAAGTTGAGCACTTGTTGCGACTGTGTTTCCAGAGGACTTTGCCAGGATCTGCACTTATTGAGATTTGTGATAATGGTTCAGAATTTTCCTCACTGCAGAAACAATGAAAACAACAGGATTAGTCAGAGAGTTTAGAGGATTCACAGCTATTGTCACCCAGAACAGCATTTGAATTGGATACTTCTTCAAGAACATGGCCATCAAATACATGACTCCACAAGGAATCCAGCACAAAATATTGGAACTGGTCACCAGGACCAACTGGATGATCAAGGGCTTATTTGACCTTTGTTTGCTCACTGACATGTCTTTCATCAGCTTGCGGTGTCTTTGCAATGACCTGTACATTTCTGTGTAAATGAGCAAAATGCGACCCGTGGCAACAAATTGAAAAATGATGGTGAGCCCTGTCACAACTTTCGTCACAACTAATCTGTTGCTTGGATCCAGGAAAGGAGAACAAATTGCAAGAGCGATGTTTGAGTTCAGTAGATGAAGATCAACAAGCCATGTCAGAAAAGTGAAACAGACAGAGGTGAAAGAACAAAAGACAGCAATGACAGCAAGTCTGTTTCTGACAAATGTGCTGCCTTTGAAACTCAAATTGCAAACCATTTGTAATCTTACAACAGAAAGCAACAAAAGAACAAGAGGTGACAAAAGGTTGAAGTTCAGGAAAAGGGCCCAAGTAACAAGGCAGGAAACACTTTTTGTCCACTCTCCTGATTTCAGGCCAAAATTCCCTTGAAGTACCAAATCTGCAACCCAAATGATGAAGAGTGGAAGAGATAAAGTCAGGTCCACAATGTTGATTGCTACTGTTATCAAAAAAGATGCTACACTTCTTGCTGGCCCTTTCTTATTTGAAATCCTTTGAGCAAATATGGAAGCCAAGTTTGCATACATAATGCAAAGAGACACACAATAAAATACCACTTTGATTTCAATGCTAAGAAGAAGGTCACTGCAGGAAAAGAACCAGGGCACAGCTGCAGAACACTTTGTGTCTGACTTTACCAGGCAGCACATTTTCATGTCACTTACTTCCAACAGTTCAGGGCTTTCAGCTGTGAGTACATTTGTATCTGGTGCAAAATCAGGAATCATACTGATCAGGGACAGTACCCTCAAAGAGCAAAGTTCAGAAAATGCTTTTCCCTTCACAGTAACTATTGGATTGTCTGTCAAATTCAAAAGCATGAGTGAATGTAGTCCCTCAAAAACACAATTTTCCAAATGTGTGATGAGGTTGCTGGCAAGGACAAGTATTGTGAGTCCTTTTGCACTGGCAAAACAGTTTTTATGCATGTGTATGATAAGATTGAAAGAGAAATCTAGCTTTCTAATATGACTTTGACTCATGATCATGCCACAAATCTCTGAAATATTCGAATTTTGAAAGATCAACTGTTGCTGCTCAAAAACAATCAAATTTGCAAAAAACGTAATTCTATCCAAGTAAATGATGTTGAAACTTGTTATAGGTTTGATTTCCTTCAAGATAATGTCAATGCAAGTTACTGCAAATGTCAAACAATAACAGAAAATAGGGCAAGTCAGATCACGCAGCAAACACAATTGCTCATCATCATTGAAAGGACAATCCCTTTGAAAGTTACAGAACCCAAAAGGATGGACACATATGTTGCTGTTTCTACACCTGAGCAAATTTTTGCACTTCCTCTTGTGGCCACATTGGAGAAATGAAGACTCATCAGTCCCCTTTGGGCAATTCTATTTTCCATCACAAGTGTAATGCCAAGGAACACAATAGTAATTTGGACATTTGAACATCCCATTGCATTCAAAGTTTTTGCATTCTTGAAGGTGTTCTCCTGTTCTACATGGCCTCAGATGCCCTTCTATACTCAAGGTGTAGGTGCAAATTTGTGACACATTGAAGCACTTGGAATGTCCTTCTCTGCAAGGAATTTGATAACCAAATGCACAAGGATGAAAAATAGTTCGTCTCAAAATGTGCTCATCTTCTCCTGTCGGTTGACAGTCAGTCACCAAATCATCCTGACGTTCTGCATGGATCAGCATTCCATTTGTGCAGTGGTACATCTGACCTTCTGTGTGTGTTTCGGAGACAGTGGTAGACAAAAGGCTTTTTTCTCTGTAGGGAACACACCTTCCATCGATTGTGTTTTCAAAAAGTGGTGAGCATTTCTTCTTTTCTGAAGACACGGTCACAAACTGGCACATCTTTGTGACGTTTGACAAAGAAGTGCACTGACAGTGTTTTTCATCTGTTGTCTCTGGCCCTGGGCAGTCTGGTTTTTCATCACAAACGTATTGGGCTGAAATTAATGATTTATCATTGCACTGAAAAATGTTTTGATAAAAATTGAGGAAAAGCCAACTTTGTGGAACAATGCAGAATGCACCAGAAATGTTCTCAGTACTGACAGGGTGTAGAGTGTGGACATTTACATATCTTTGAAAACTTATTGTGTCATTTGAAGGAACAAAAAATGGTGGAAATTTGGAAGATCTCACAGAATACAACAAATCAAGGAAAGGATCCACCTGACCAAAACATTCACTTGAATTGTCATCAATGTTCCATTGAAAGTTGAAACACTTTCCAAGACTCACAATACAGTCTCTTGGGCAAACTTTCTTCTCAGCAAATACTGTGGTATGTTGACTCGAGAATGCATTGTTGTCATTATATGTTTGGCACGCTACCTCAAGCAGAAGTTTTTCATCACAGTCCACACTGATCCAGTGTGGATTTGCTACATTTTCAACAGAAAGGGCTGTGCATTTTCTTTGTCCACATCTTTGAGGAAATGTGCATTTCTCAATAATTTTAATGTCCATGTTGAAATCAGAAGAAAAAAATGTTTGTTCTACAACACGTCGGTGAAGTGTGTTGAGACCGCTCCACAACTGGAAAGCAACTGGGTTTCCATTCATCCAGTTTTGGTCATTCTGAAAAAGGACAACAGAAAGGTCTGCATATTGACAAAAATTTCTTATCAACCAAAGAAAATTGATTGGGAACAAGAAGAGTTGATGAAACCTGTGGTGACTGCCCAATAAACAGCCCTATCCTGAATGGGAAAACAGCACATTTGAAGATATCTGTGTAATATTTGTACAAAAATAGAGCTACAAGGCTGTGGACTTCTTGCATCCTTTGAGTCAAAGGCAAATATACCCCAATTCTCTTGCACAAGTTTGATGTTTCTGTCCATGACAGTCTTTGTGTTGAAGAAATTGCAATGAAAGAAATGTTGAGGTGTGAATGCACCAGGTAGCAGCAGAGATGCTCATCCATTGTTATGTTTATTTTTTGTTTGTGCACAGGGCATGGTGTCTGATAGAAAGCAAACTGCTTTTCAATCTTTTGAAACGAGTCGTGTATCAAATGGAATGAGATTGAATAATTCATCTTGTTTGGGTGCTCAACCCTATCAGACCTGAGCACAAAGGTGTTGAACCAGGTCAAGCGCGTCAGCTCAAAATATGGCTTCTGTGGTGATAACACAATTTGAGTCCCTCTCTCATACACAATCATATTTTGGCCTTGGACATGAGCATCCCAGCTTGTGATGTCTGCAAACAGCTTCAACTGAAAATACAAACTCATTTTTCAGAACAGTTCTCTGTGCAAAAACCCCAACATTTTGTGGTAACACACATACTTGTAAACCACACATCTCAAATGAAAAGAAGAGAGAACCCTGAAGCCTTGTGGCTCTTGTTCACATTTGAGGACCTCATCCCAGTGTCAAAACATGGAAGAATGTTTACTTTCCCTGAAAAGGGATGCTGTATTTCAAGGTCTTCAAGACACAGTTTCATACCCCTGCTGTATGTGTTGATTGCATCTTTTAGTTGTAAATTGCAAAAGACTTGGCATGGCTCTGTTTGCTCACACTTGGTGCCAGTGGCAGGCCTGGAACTGTGGCCATTTCCTCTCCAGATTTGGAGTGTGAGAAGATGGTTTCACAAAACTGAAAACAACAATTCATACCTGCTCATTTGACAAAATCCCTGGTATCAGTTTCATCAGCAAAATGTTTTCAGTGCGTCCTAATCTATTTGGTGATTGCAGTTCAAACCTAGAAACAGTCAGGGGTATTACTTGATGCCAGTACCTTTTCTCAAATTGTGAATAGTTTCTGTCCAACCCAGTCAGCCTTTGGATAATAGTCACCCAGTTCCTGGGGTTCACATCAAGCCAAATGTAAATCTCTAGTCTCACTAAGTGCAGTGGACTTGAAGTTGAGTATTTGAAGAAAACATTTGTTTGCCCTTGATTTTTTGCTGTCAGAGTGTTTGTGGGGGAGAATCTTTCCCGACAGCACTCCACCCAGCGTGTGTGGACTTCGCTTCCATCACAATGGTGTTCTTCGGCTGCATCCCCTCTGCACAAATAGCTCAGCCGCCCCACAGCACAGGGCTCCTTCTGCCCAGGCTTGTGAACAGCTTGCTGGAAACATTGTGAGGTGCCCCTGCTGCCTCCTACTCTGGCTGAGCTGTGAAACCCTGTGCAAAAGATGATTTAATTTTGGCATTGCTAAGAAAAAAAATACACCCTGCAATTTCTAACTTGCAAAGTATCACACAGAAGCAGCAAAACCTGCAACCCAATCTTGTGTGCAACTGTACCTGCCATTGAACCTCTCAGAGTGACAGAAAATGAATAATCAGAAACTGCATAAGGATTAGCTCTTGTGGAAAACTGAATGTTTCTGAGACATTTTCCAAATCGTTGGTCCTGGTTGTCATTTGTGACATTCCAGTTTGTCAGCTGAAGAACATAACATTTCTCACTCTCTCTCAGATAAAGATTTTCACCGTCCCAATTCATATGTCGTGGATACTTTGCAGCAAAGGACAAATCACAATAGTTGATAGACAGAATCTTGCAGCCCGTTCCAGAAACAGTAACCTCAACTGAAAAGTGTACTGTATTGTTTGTATTGGTAAAACACCAATACCATTGAATTTGTCTCAGAATATAATGATCTGAAGTTCTTTCCAGTGGGGTAAACAAAGCCATACTTGTGAAGTTCTGATGCATAAACATAAAATTCATGGTTGTTATATTCATAGCAACCCCTGAAGTATTGCCTCTCAAATTCTTGTTTCACACATTCAGTTGCAATGTGCACAAGACGTTTACCTCTTTGTTCAAGCAATGCAAGGCCTGCTAAGCTGCAAACATCTGTGTAAAAATCACCCCTGCCTCTCATCTCATTTATTGTAAGATTAATTGCTGAATTATTTTGTGCTACAATGCTAAAAATGCACAATTGTTCACCTGTGCAGATTCCAGGTGTTGGAAGATGCAAATTTAAAGTGTTGTTTGTCACTGATAAGAGCACTTCCAAAATCCTTTGTCTTGAAATAGATTTGTACATTAGCATATCTGCAGTGATTTCAATAACTTGAGCAATGACAAACACTTGGAATGTTGTTGAGAGGTATTCAGAGGGTTGGTTCAATGCATGGAGTCGTGAGGATTTAATACCTGGTCCATTGAACACTTTGAAGAACTCATTCCTTGTGTTTAGTGAGGTTATTTTTATGTAATTTATCACAATGACTTTTATGTGAACCATAATGAACATGATTTGCTTTGATGTCAAGGTAACAGTCCACTTAGAGGGAGTTTCAGTCCTGTTTGGTATGGTTTGTTGAATTGCAAAAAATTTTGTATCAACAATGGAATATGACATGGCTGCCATCACAATGACAAATGGTTTGCTCTTGACTTTGATGCTTATGCTGGGAGAAAATGAATAGATTTCCATTTGAGAGTGTGTTCCACAATATCTGTCAGAAGTATGGGTGCTGTTCCACAAGTTCAAAACCTCAATGAAACCATAGTGACAGTGAGGGTATGAGAGAGAAAAGTAGAGGTTTGATACAGTCAGGTTCAGTCTCAAATCCTTGTACAAGTTGAACTTGTACATTGCAAATTCAGTATTTGTGTAATAATGATCTTTGATTTCAACAGCAGAAAGCACTGCATCCCATCTACGTCCATTGTAGGGGTGGCAGGTGGAGTTTGACTTGTAATAAAGTTCTGACACTTCAGTCATGGGAAGAACCCCCAGGGGCCTGGTGGCCTTGAGAACTGTGCTCTTTATCTGGAGTTGCTTGACACAAACCTCAGCAAGTGTCATCAAATCCAAGCTACATTTACCAATGCGGTCCGTGCCTGTCTCATCTGGTCGGCTGCACAGTCTGTGGACTGTTTCTGAGATGAAAGAATGGGAAGGCCTGCAAGCAATGGGTGAGCATCAAAATGACATGCTGGCATGCAGCATGTACGCTATTGTGAAATCTATCTCCATGCTTACCTGTAGGGTGACCCTGCACATTTTACAATGACCACAGCATGTTTTTTGTGCACCATGTTGCCTCCCACCAGGCTATGAGTTTGATAAAACTGGTTTGTGTCTCTGAGAAAGAACTGAAATGCACTGCCTGCAGAAGTTCCATAATTATCCTTCCTCACAGTTCCTTTCTGCAGCAGTGCCTTGGAGAAAGCCAGGATGTAACTGTGCCAGTGTTTGGAGGTATTGGCTGAGGTGAACAACCTTGACAGAGTCTTGTCTTGAAAATATTGACAGCATACAATCTGTGAGCAAGCATAGAACACATTGTGTGACTTTCCCTCCAATGAGCATTTTGCAAAATATCCAATGAGAAGGTGTCAATCCAAGCCAGCGTTCAAATAAAGCCAATTTGTCCAGCCGAAATTCAGTTTGTGGTGTTCAGAATTTTAGCGAAGTTCATTTTGTTTGGCAATCTGTTCTCCAAGAACCACTTGGCACAAAATATTCCTTGGAAAATTCTCTGAGCATCTGGGTGAGGTCCACAGTGAAGAACATCATTGTGTAAACTGCAGCCATAAGTTGTGTCAGCTTGTTTGCTTTTCGGTGACAGAAATTGTGATTGAAGCAGAAAATACACCAAGAGAGAAATATCAACACAGGACATTTTCTGGGATGAAAACTTGAGTATCTCATCACACATCACTGAATCCTTTTGTTTCTATTGTTTCATACACACAACAGTTGGTGTCAGTGTCAATATAAAGCTGTCAGCTCTCTGGTATTTTGGGCAGAAAAACTAATGATCCTATGTGTTGATACATTTGAGCTGGTTTCAGTTTCTTTCCTGCAACCTCATTGAGATATTGTGGAGTTTTTGTGAAGTTTGATGGTGCCACGTGATATCATACTGATTGGATATGCGTTCAGGATAATGGGTAATACTTGGAAACAATGTCTTAGGTCCTAACGGAGATGCACAATTGGTGGCAATCGACAGATGACAGGAGATCAATGAATCCGAGGCAAAGCAGAGGATTTAATTTATCTCCTGTTGTCTTTTGATGACCTATTGTATTGCACAAGTCAGGGCAACCAAATCTGCACAAGTGTAGAGTCTGATACCATTTAACCTTCACCAAAGAGTCTGAGATCATTGAACCTTGTCTTTGGTGTGCGTTCACACCAGGTGACAATTACTCAGTTTCAGGGCAAAGTGACCTTCATCAGCAATTTGGGTGATGGCCATGGCAAGAATCAGATGTCCAATCCTATTCATTTGAATAGGCATGAAAGAGCACCTCTCGCCTGGTGAAACTCCGACACTCCAGTGTGTATTGTCAGGCAAAAACAAGGGAAGCAAGTGAAAATATAGATTCCTTTCTACAGATTGCACAGAGAGTGCTTGTCTCTACAATTCCAGATCATCATTCAATGAATGTGGCAACCACCAGGCGTGAACACACACAGGATTCCGTGGTGGAGCCCAGTCCTGTCATATGTGGTGCCATTATTTTGGACAATTTGAATCCGACCTCCTGATGACCAAGCAGAGATGGGATGAATGGAAGCTGGCACAGATCACACAAAGTAAAAAAAAATCTGCTCACACAGCAAGAATCAGATTCCTTGCTCAACAATGTGCACGCTCATCAGCCTAATCCCTGTGCACACAGGACAAAGTTGCAGAACATGAGCACACGTTGTGCATGAGGTTGTGTTTATGTGTGGTGTGAGTGCAAGTGTTGTATGCCCTGATGGTCTCTGAGTGCAACTTTGTGAGTCTCACCATGCCTCTCCCCCCTTTTGTTTGTGGTGTGTGTGTGTGTGTGTAGTGTGTGTGTATGTGTGTTATCTTGTAGATCTATTTTGCGCGCGAGTGCACACGCACATGTACATGTATGTGTGTGTAAGTGTGTGTGAACATGTGTTCGCAATGTATCAGGTGCAAGATGCATGAAATCAAGAAATGTTTTTTCAGGAACAGGTGAGAAATTGACAAAAGTCCCGTGTGTATCTATGTGTGTGTGTGTTTGTGTGTGTGTGTGTGTGTGTCTGTGTCTGTGTCTGTGTCTGTGTCTGTGTCTGTGTCTGTATCTGAGTCTGTGTCTGTGTCTGAGACAGTGACAGTGTGACTATATGTGTGTCAATTTGAAAAATTTGGAAAATACAGGTCACTGTCGCGATGTTGTATTGGCTGACAGTGCCCATCAAGATGTACACAGAACTTTCAACAGTGTTTGGAAATATCCTGCTTGACAACAATAAAGAGATCAGACACAAAATGGTCTCTTTTGACAGTTTATTTACCCCATTTCACAAAAAGGAGAATACAGACTGAGGTTGGATGTTTGTTTCCCTGTCAAATTCTATTTAGAAATCATTTTGAGCTTGATCTCCACAAACCTGTTTGCAATATACCTCATCTTTGAGAAGGAACTGGAAGGCTTGACCTCAGCTCACTTTGCTTCAAAAGACAAGGCTACCAACAAAAATCGCTGGCATTTGATCTGCTTCTTCCATTTATACCAAAAGTGCTTGTTGGTGTGCTTTCTCCTGATTTTTGGTGTGTTTTCTAATGACTTTTGTGTGTTTTCTCATTTCATCCAAAGCATACATGTTTCAAGTTCATTGTGATGTGGCACTGTTTGGTGACATGCAAAAAACTTGAATTACTGACTCCGTTTGAGATTTTTTCAATTGGATTGGGTCTGTTGCCCTTTTGCTGACAAAGCACTTTCAGCCTCCGCACACTAACAACCAAAATGCAACCAAATTTTGTGTGATATCTTTATTTTTCAAACTTGTGACATTGTGGGTTTTCACACAGGCGGCATCAGACTTTTTGGTGCTGGCATCACAATTTTGAGGCATGAGCGTCAAATTTATCATGGAAAGCCAATGGAACGCCAAAAGAATGGTCCAGTCCATTTCTGCTGTCATGTCAAAATTTCGATGCCGCGTGATCTGTGTGAGAACCGCTGTTCCGTTTGCGGTAACTTTCAAGTTTGTTTTGAAATCAGGTGTGATGTAGATTCCCAAAACACAAACGTCCAGTATGTTCGCCGTTTCCTCGACACCTCGACACTTCTCGTGTGGCCCAGTGCAACTGTTTTGCGAGGCCAAGCTTTGCTAAAGAAGGGGTATGAAAACCATAATTTTTGCGGCACATCACTGCAGGAGGATCCGGAAGAGAAAATGTTGGAGTTTGGTGCTGCTGCCCCTTCACAAGGGTACTGGTTGGTTGGTCTTTTGGTGTTGAAATCAAGTTCAGTGTCAATATCTTGTTGTCTAAAGAAACTTGTCCAAACCAATATCACTGACATGGAGATTGGTGAAGGTTTCCCAACGTCAAAATCCAGAAGTTGGTAGTTTGTTTGAAAGCAAAAGTGTTCTTCTTGAACGCAAAGTTCCTGGTTTCTAAGTTTCTTGTCTGTCGAATTGAGCCAGGTGGGGCTGATCTGCCCGCTCCCCCCATGACATCAGTTCTCAATTCCACTGGTCACAAATTGCAGATTTTTGTTCAGCTGATTGAGGTTTGGTGTTTGTGTATATTGCATTTTCCCATCAAATCAGTTTCAAACATTGATCTTTGATCAAGTAAACGTCATTTGAAGTCAATCCTCTGGAATCTCATTGCCCAGATGAGTGTTTTTTTCATGAATCTGGTTTCACAGAGTTCAAGATGTCCACAAAAGTGTTTCACTGATTGAAGTTTGTTTCATCTTGCATTTCTCAATTCATTTGTTTGTGACCAAAAGTGTCATGGACACACAAACACAGTCCTGGTCTTGTTGTCACACATGTTGAGTGCAAATGAGTTGTTTTGTGATCACATTCTGTTCATATCCTCAATGTTTTCAACGTCTTGAAGCTGCATTTCAATGTCATTTGTTGTTCCTTTTACAGTTTGTTGTTCCTCACGTGCAGCACTGTGTTGACCTTGAGGATGAGTTTCATAAATCACTGTTTCAAGTTCAAGGTCGTTCTGGTCTGACTTGCTTGGATCAGCTTCTGTGTTGAGCAGCTTGGTTACTGCATGTGCAACGAGCAGCAACATCTGATGCAACTTCTGCTTCACACCTGCTTTCTTTGCTCGCTTTGAAATTGCATTGGCTGCTTCCAGAGATAATATAAAGACAATGAGGAACACAACAAGCATTATCTCAAACAATTCCAGGTTCTTGAGGATTTCTACTTGTGGACCTTCAGGATTTGTACCAACATAAGTTAAAGTAGCCTTCAACAGGTTGATTGCTGCTGCTGCACACAAGAGACACAAAGAGAATGTCTCTGCTTTGTTTGAAATGTGGTACACAAATGGATTTGTGTATGCATGGTGGAGCAGAAATACAAGGCACAGAGCCAAGCAAATGGAAAGCCTGATCATGGCATTGGGAATAAGAATGGTGGTACTGATGGATAGTCTCCTCAACATCAAAACTCTTTCCCAGTATTGGGTTCCTTCATCAGATTCCCTGAATCCCCCCTGTGAATCCATCATAAATTGACCTTTCAACATCTTCAATGTCATCAGCATGTCCAGTATTCACTCTGTCCTGGCTTCCAACATCATTTTGTTTGTCTGATACAACAACCCAGTAAAGAAGAACAGGCAATGGAAAACAAATACCAGTGAAGAATGATTTCCTAGAAATCTTCTTTCTCTTGAGAAGTTTCAAGGAAAGGGTAGGGTACTAAACATGAAAGGCAGAAGATGATCATGACTGTCTGCCATTCATTGTAGCATTGAACAGATCCATCATAGAACCAGACCTGTTCTTCAGCAACAGATGTGCAAGTGAGTGAGTAAAACACAATAGAGGAAAAGCCCAAGTATGTATGCTTTAGAATCTCTATGAATCCATCAATGAGCTTAATTTTGAACTTTTGTGGATTCCATATATCTCTTTCCTGGGGTATTAACTTGCTGAAGAGATAAAACAAAGCAAAAGCAACAACCCAGGCAAAATATATGCCAGACAGAAACAAAAGCTTGAAGATAAGTTTTGTGGTTGTTGTCAGACCTTTTAGGGCACATGTATCATCAGAAAGGTAGGTCAATTCAAAGTTCAATCCCAGTTCACTATATGCCTGAATTTGACTGAATATTCTGTCAATCAGTCTTGTATCACCAAGTGAGATAGACATGACCATCACTGCCTTTACCTGCACAAAATAGGTGATAATGCCAAAGTACCCTTTGTCACTTGATGTAATAGACATCAGACTCATCTGAAGCTTTTGAAAACCTTTTACACAACTTTCGAGCAATAAATGCTGGGAATGCAAACACATCATTTTTGAACGTATACCATCCCATGTACAATGTTGCAGCCAAGACAACCAAAGGCCACAGCCAATGACTGTCACATGATTCAACATTAATGCACTCTGATGAAAGCATGGACAGAGAGTAGTTCTCCTCACAACTGCCACACAACACTCCAGTTCTGTGGCCTGAGCATTGATTGTAACTTGTACAGTTTGTTGTGCAGCAATAGTCTGCAGGGCATTGATACATGGTCATCAGATTACCTGTATTTGACCCCCAAAAGTTTGGTTTGGCAGTCAGATCATTCCCTGGACAATTTGCACCAGGTGGGCAGGGTGTACACTCCAAGTCTTTTGCATCAATTTGTGCACCATGTACAGAAACACCTGTCAGAGGTTCATAAGACACAGAAAAGTGCCCATCTGACAGAATGTAGAAGGATGCTGGACAAGATGTGCAATGTATTGTGGCTTCTTTCACTTGTTTCCCTATCAATTTCGTGTTTGTGGTCAGGTTAAACCACAAATGACAATGTACAGACAGGTTTAGTTGTTGTATTCGGGCTTGTGAACTGGACATTTCCAGTTCTAGCAAAGTAGGGGACGATTCTTGCAGCTTTCTTGTAAAGACTGTATTGTCAACAGAGATTTCAGATAAAGACCAGACAAAAACTCCTTTTGGGGAATCATAACTTTGATCAGTTACCATAAAATTGCTTTGAGAACAGTAATTGATAAGCACCCTCCTGAGACAAAGATGGCACCACCACCATCTGAAGCTTGATTGTCAGTGAAGACACTCTTGTCAACAGATACATTCAATATCTCACAATGTTCACTTGTTGTCTGGGACACAACACTCAAACCACCTCCTTCAGAAGTTGTCAAACCCAATCTGTCTGCTTTGTTCTGTGTGAATGTGCAACCCCTAATCTTTACAAAATTTGAAAATTTCTGGTCATGAGCATTGGATGCAAAGTAATTGATTTCCAATGCTCCACCAGAAGATTGTTTTCTGCTATTCAGAAAGAGAGAATTTTCAAAATGAACTTTCATCCATGAGACAAGAACACCAGATTTCCTTTTTGTAATTTTGAGGAATCCCTTGCTGTTCTGAACAGTGCAATTTATAGCAGTAAGATTCAGCTGATTTGATGCAACACTCAACATGAAATTGTGTGGGGAATAAGGATAAACACCTGTGAAGAAAATACCTTGAAAGAGGGACAAGCAAAACATGTTGACAAACAATATTACTTGGGTGTTGGCAAGATGGGTGTTGTTTACTACAAAAAGCAAGTGGGGAACATTGACTTGGATTGAGGCATTAGTCAGCTCAGACTCAGTGAACTGAATTGCTGCACCAAAGGTTTTGGTCAAGTAAAGCCCAGCAGTGGTGTTACCATTTCTGTGGGTTTCAAATTTTGTATCAGCAAAGTACAAGTTGATCTGTCCAAAGAAATCATGTGTTATTTTCTGGTCAATAATAACAGAGTCTTCAAACTGAACATTCCTGAAAATCATGTGCACATTTCCAACAGCTATTTTACTGTTTGAAAATGAAATGTTTTGCACTTGCAAAATAATTCTTCCATTGAAAGAACCAGAAAGAATAGTCAAATCACTTGTTATAATACAGGGCTCAAAACATGCTATATTAATCTTTGTGCTGCTTGTTGCACTTGTTTTTGGTAAAATGATAATTTCAGGCTTGCTGTTAGTGTACTTGTCAATATAGATGGTACTTATCCAGGACATTTGTCTCAGTAAGATGCTGGTGATGGCAAAATGCAGTGTTGAACATACCAGTTCCTCAGGGTGAAGCAAGCAATTCAGCTCATCTCTGCTGCTGCTGCTTGTTGACACATGCACAAAGGGAACCAGACTCTGTTTCAGAAACTCATCTGAAATTAAATAACAAAACAATGTACCATTTTGTTGGTGTCAGGAATCGGGAAGAGAGTTTTGATGACAACTCTTGTCTCTGTCAGTCAGCCTAATGCTGTGTCAGAAAGCCATGCCCATGGTTAATTCTGTCCATCATACAATCTTATCATCCACTTGGTGACCACTGAAAGTATCTGGAGGTCAAACATCTATATATTGTTGCACAAGTGAGTTGTTGCATTTGTGAGAACACGTGTTTCACTGGTAATCTCACCTTCGCAATTTGCTTCATCTTCTAAACCAGCACAATCTGGTATTGAATCACAAACAAAATCAATGGAAATGCACGTCTCATTGGAATGGCAGAAGAATTGATTTGACGCACAGTTTGCAGCCAAGATAATGTCTGCTGCACATGTTTCCTTTTCCCAGCAAGCAATGTATCCTTTACAAATCCAGCTCTCAGGCACACACATGGTATGATTCTCTGCTGTTGTGCATTGCTTGAAGTTAAATTTCTCGCAGGGGCAATCTTGCTCATCAGATCCTTCAGGACAGTCAGCTTTCCCATTACAATTCCAGAATAGAGGAAAACATTGCCTTGTATTTTCCTGACACCTCTGAAAATTTTATGACAAAGGGAAAAAAGTGTTTGTGAAACATACTTGAGCAAGATCATTTCATAAGCACAAGTGCATGGGTATGTTCCTGAGAACAAGACAGACGTGAGCACAGAAAAGACACCAGCATTTTTTTTGCTGGATATTCACATGCCCCTGCACAAGCAAATCTATATTCATGCACTCATTGTGAAGAACTACTTGTCACCCTGCATTCAGCATCTTTTGTGGCCAATGCTAGCAAGAAATTTTCTTACATTCATTGTGTATTTTCCTTTGAAGGAAATTGGAGCACATGGGTCGTGACACAGTTCATCAGATCCATCAGGACAGTCTGGGAAACCATCACATGCTTTCTGCTCCTTCAAAGAAAAGTTTCATCGTGCAAGAGAAAATCCAATGTGGTTGCAAGAACAAAAAGCAGATATTTTGAAAATGAAGGTTCTGCTCCCAATTTCTCGGGTTCCACTTGTTTGTTTGAGATTCCCAAAGCTCTTGTTTTGCTTGGCCCATGTTGGTGGCTCTTTGGAGTTTCTGAAGAAGTTTTCTAACTTTACTGGTAAACTTCTAGATATGGAATTCTTACTGTAGTAACAAATCTAAAAAGGAGCCCAGCTGTGAATGTTGAAGATGGTCAGAGATGCAAAGTGCACATCCCAAAACACAACAAATGTAGTTCACCTGCACGCATCTGTGATCTGCGCATTTGATGTAGCCATCAACGCAAAAATGATTTCCACAGTTCAGTTCATCAGAGCCATCATATGAGCAATCTTCTTTCCCATCACAAACTTGTTCCATTTCCAAACATCTAGGATGGTTATTCCTGATATCATGACATTTCCAGTACCCAGCAGGGCATGGAAAATCACTATGTTGGCAGTCTGCAAGGCAGGGTGAAGAAAACCACAAAAATAGCTACATGGAGCTTGCGGTGATTTGAGGAAATTTCAGTTGCTCTGATTTGGCTTGCTCCGATTTGCCTTGCTCTGATGTGGCTTGCTCTGATTTGGCCTGCTGTGATTTGGCTCACTGTGTTTTGGCTCACTCTGATTTGGGTCACTTTTTTGTCAAAATTCTTACTTTTTTCACTCAATATTCACAACTTGGGAAGTCATTTAGCACACACCCAAATGGAACAAATTTGACCAAATGAAACTTTTACACATTGTTTCACAACAATATCCACATATCAACCAAAAGAATTGCCTGGTATCTATTTTTAAATTTTCTATTAAAAATGACTTTTTAAGCCAAACTTTAGCCCCACCTAAAAAACAT
>JAAUXT010052070.1_pt1 | contig 22619 bp, 21 predicted proteins | sample 7278171 | NCBI WGS metagenome assembly JAAUXT01 (sample SAMN14350112, study PRJNA611818) | marine sediment metagenome | isolation source: surface marine sediment (1.8m) | place: French Polynesia: Moorea | collected 2018-08 | reverse complement strand
CATACTTTTGGAAGAGGCTGCCTATAGGTGATTTGATTTCGCTCACTCCGATTTCGCTCGCTTTTTCCAAAAGCTCACAAATCGGACCAAGCTCCTCAAATCACCTAATGACGGCGCATCATCAATGTGAAAACCACATTGGTTTCGTGCGTTGCGCGCGATCACGTTATGGAATTTGGACTCATTCAGTGATTGCACGGCGAACTAATGCAGACTGGTGCTGAAATTGCGTATTGTTTTGTGTGTGGTGTGTGAAAGGAGTTTGCTTTGAGCAGAAAATCTCGCATGATTTTTGTGTTTGTTTGTGCTGAGGCAGGAAAGTGACAGTCTGTGTGTGGCGTGATGTTCTGATTCTGACCCGTCTTGTTGATAAAGTTTAGTTTGAAGTGGCCCCACCTGCAACTTCAAGTTCATCAAGAGCTCTCATCATGACACTAAGTGGTTGACTTGTATGGCTCTCTTTCAAATGAAGAGGTTTCAAGAGCTTTGTTTTGCTCATGTTTACGAGATGATCATGGCAGGTGCGCTTGTTCTACCGCGTCAGTTGCTCTCTCGCGTCCATCCCAACCAGTCTTTGTTGACTCAAGAGTTTCTGGAACCGATTCCTCTGTTGAATACCTTGTCCTTTGTGGATTCTGGCCACATCAACCAATCATGTTTTTCCCAGTTCTTCTCCTTTTGTGGCTCTGCTTTGCAGCCCCCACTGGAAGTTCTAGTGAGATTTTGTTCCTTATGGGGTCCAAGTGGACAAAACAATGGATCTCCTTGCTGCATTTATCTGTTGTATTGTTTCTTTCAGCTGTCTCTTGGCACCTGTCTTCCTCTGGACAGGACTCTGAGGACTGTGGCATGATGGGTAATCCTTGCTTGAGCATCAATCAGCTTCTGCAGGTTTTCCACAAAAATTCCAACAGGCAATATGGAAAGCTCTCATTGGTCACTGATAAAGATATTTACTTCAAACAAGACATGATGGTATGTACTGTTCTCTGGATGCCATTTGAAGGAAAAGATCACACAAGCTCCAACTGAGATGCCCTCTAACTTTTTGTGCTTATATTTGTCCAAAAAGATTGAACATTTAGAAATCTGCATTTTCACCTTTTCTTCCCATGTCAGATTTTGTTTCCCTGGCTGAGCTCACTCAATGTCACCATAACAGGCTCAAACAAGCATGATTCTACTGTTTTCATTGGACTTGTCACCAACAGTTCAAAACAGATTTTTTGGAGAATGGAAAATGTCAATGTCATTCTGAACCGCTCCAACATATCTCATGTTGCTTTCACATCAGTATTTCACGGAAAGCAAGGCTCAGTGCTTGTCATGAACAGCACCTTCGGTCATCTTGGAGTTTCAATGGCAACAAATGTGACTCTGCTCAACCTGGGGTGGTTTGTGCCCCGTCATAAAATCAAATTCCCATGGCCTTTGGACTTAAAGGACAACCCATTGTTTGAGTTCAATGACACCAAGGCTGAACTGATCAGCCTGAACTTTTCTGAAATTTCAGTGCCACTACTCAAGGTCAGAAACAGCCAAGTCAACATTCTCAACACAACTTTAAGTGGGGAGCATCTGATGTTTGATTCTGAATCTTTGATTGAGGCTGATGACAAATCTTTCATCTCTGTTGAGAAATGTGTCTTTTCAAACCCAAGAGTCAAGATGTCAGAATCTACATTGAGAGTCCAAGACAGCTCATTATTCTCAGTGGGGATTGGAAAAGCACCAGGTTTCCTGCTGGTAAATATGACAGAGGTAGTTATCAGCAACTGTGTATTTGTGAACGATATTGTATTTGTGGACTTCCTTCCCTTTCCCAATGTTGGAAGCAGATATTTCAGCTACCAAAATGCGGCTTCTTTGGTGGCGTATGGTTCTTTCCCAACAGTTATTCTAAACTCTAACTTCTCTGGCAAGAACAGTAATGTTGGACAACAGGAACCAGGACTTCAGCCATGGATGTATGGTGCAGTTATTAACTGTGGAGATCGATGCAACATAACCATCAAAAAATGCAGATTTTCCCACAATTCCAATGGAGCACTGGCACTCCTTCCGACCAACACTGAGGTGTTCATCCAGATTGAAGACAGCTTGTTTGATAGCAATGAAAACTCCGCAATATTATATCTTGGGACAACACATCAACGCATACTGGTGAAGAACTGCCTGTTCAAAAACAATACAGGACTGTGTGGAGGAGCAATTTCAATGGGGCAAGACCGGACTCCAAAGTCAGATGACAAATGTGGCTCAACTACAAAATTTGGAGCCCGGTCGCTGGAGGCAATGTCATCTTATATATCTGTGTCCCATTCCACTTTCTTCAACAATTCAGCTGACACGAGTGGAGCAGTCTACTGCAAACACTGTGTTTTGGATGTATCCTTTACCAACTTCACTGGCCCTGTTCCTGTTCAAACTGACTTTGATGACAGTTCAGTTCGAATGAACAATTGCAGCCTGAACCCTGACAAGAGTGGCATACCAACAACGTTCCTCAAAGCTCATCAATCGGTCTTGCGAATAAGCAACATGCACATCTCACACTTCGATCATTACATAATGTATTCTGTTTCACCATTCCACTTTGATGAGGGCTGCAGAATATACTTCGCAAATATGTCATTTTTCAACAACACAGAAACAGAGATTCTCACTGCAAAGTCAAGCAGCATTCAAGTGAAATCCAGCAAATTTTGTTGCTCACTTAACAGTGGATTCATCCTGGAGCACTCAACTGTTGTTTTCAATGGCTGTTTGTTCTCGAGTATTTCAGACTTGTCAAATCAATTTCAGATAACTTAGTCATTTAATGCCACTTTCACAGGGTGTGAGTTCCATGCCAACAGCTCACTCTTGCTTACAAACTGGGGTGACCTCGATCCGTCTTTTACTGTCCTGAAAGAGTGTGAATTCAAATCAGGAAACACATGGTTTGCAACAAGCACAAGGACAGTCATACTGGACAGTGTCAAAGCAACAATTGACGCCCCCACATACTTCTACTTTGCATATCCAAAGGAACTCAGAATGGCTTCTTCAAATGTGTTTCTCAAGGACACTGGAAAATCTGCGTTCCATATTGTTGCCTTAAACGACTCAGTCATTGACATATTAGCGCATAAAACGTGGATAGTTGAGGGAAAAACTCCTTTTGCACTGGAAAACAAAGAACAATGGGCAGACCAAGGCTTCTTCAACGTGACTGATGATAACAACGATAACATTGCAAATCAGAATCGGATCATCAATGTGGATTTACATGTCACAAAATCCTTTTATGCTTCTGGTAAGTCACGTTTTCACAAACAACTGTCAAATAATGTTGTGAAAAGTGTACTGTTTGAAAACACAAGGAATTCTCCTTGCAGTGACCCCTGTTGGATGCTTCACATGTCTTTGTCATTTCAATTACAATGAAAACATGAATATTTACAATTGTACATCTGAGGAAACTCAATCAATAACATTTGTTCCTCAATTGACAACGAAGATTGAAATGATTGGAACCAAGGTCACTGAAATCACAACTGACTTTGCACTGAATATACAGAACACCACAACTTTACAATGGCTGGATTTGAGAAACAATTCCCTTCTATGTATTGACAAAACATTATCTAATGTGTCGCATTTGGAACATGTGTGGCTGTCAGGCAACCCCATTCACTGTGACTGTGAGATGACCTGGATGATACACTGGATCAATCAATTCATGAACTCAGAAGGAAAGCACACTGTTGTAGATTACCTGGATGTGAAATGTGGCAATGGAAAGTTCAAAGGCCTCCCTGTGTACGCTGTTACTGAGGTGCTGCTTGGGTGTTATCCCAACACTTGGTCTTTGGGACAGAAAGTTGGTGTTGGAATGGGTGCAGCAACTGCAGTTTTGCTCGTCCTCATTTCTGCTTTCTTGGCCAGGAAGTCAAAAGAAATGAAGTTTCTGTTGTTCTACTATTTGAAGCTTGACACTGTGCCCAAAGATGAGGACAAAGACAAACTTGAAAACAAAGAATATGATGCTTTCTTCTGTTACTGGTTGGTATCACTCATCCAAGAGCCTATTCTCTTTTTCCATTTGACACCATGGACTGTGTGAACAATTCCAATGGTCTTTTTTTGCAGCCAAGCTGACAAAAATTGGCTGATGGACATATTCTGGAAAGAAAAAGGAAATGGTACCAGGAATTTTGATATTGAAGATAATCTTGGGTTCAGATTCTTGATTCATGAGAGAGACTTTATTGCTGGAAGAACTATTGTTGCAAACATAATGGATGGCATCGAAAAAAGTCGGAGGGTAATTTTCATATTGTCAAGGTAGTTTTTAATATTCTCCATGTTTTAATGGCAGATTTGTGTTCACCATGTTGTGTTTGTTTGCCTCCATCAAAATAGTGTTTGGTTTATGAGAACAAAAGAAGCTTGATGCTCTTCTCAAACCCCAGAGCTTTCCTGAAATCCAAGTGGGGAATGGAAGAGTTCATAATTGCTCACAATGAGGCTGTGGACAACAGGAGGAGGAACTTCATGATCATCATACTCAGAGAAAAGCTGGATATGGCAGGACTGAGGAAGGATTTGAAGCTTTACCTCCAAACTAACACTTACATTGACGCCACCAAAAGCACAAAACAGACTGCAGAAAGACTGAGGTATTTTCCTTGTGGTTTTGTGGTTTGGCATGACATGGTTTAAGACTGTTGATTGACCAGTTTGGTTTCTTGCAGATTTGCATTGCCCAAGACCCCTCTGAGGAAACTGAAGCAAAGACCCCTGGAGAACGAGGAACTGTTCGGCAGGTTCGACATTGATGACTACGGGACGGATGACGAGATGCCAAACCTGGAGGACCTGTAAGTTTCCGTGTCTCCTGATTCATGAATGTTTTTGAGTGGTAGCCAGAAAACACAAATAAATCTAGATTCTCCCTCACACAAAGATTTTCATTTTTTGATCAAGACCTGGGAATGAGCAAAACGAAGGCGACTCAGATGATGAACTGCTGTCGCACAACTCCAGCCAGACCTCGGAAGACGACATGTGTGACAATGACGATGTTCCTCTGCTTCAGATTCATAGGTAGGTTGGTCCATCTGTTGCTGAGAACACAATTGCAGGCTCCATTCGCAGACATATTGTTTTCTCATTTGGCACATTGTTTTGCACAGGGCTCAGGTGCATCACGCCAATGGACAAGTCGACAGTGATGACGAAGAACCAAATTGAACAGCGTTGCTGGGGCATTTCTCTAAATTCCTGATGCTGGACCAAAACAAATCTGCATCCATTGCGAATGTCTCCGCAGATGGGGTTGGCTCATGCACACCCTTGATGCTGGCACAAGCCTTTGGTGAATGGTTGCATTTTTATATTGAATAAACACCAAGAAAAAAAGTTCTTCTGCCTCAAAATTTGACCCTTTTGAGGAGTTCAGTTCTTCTGCGCACGTTGCGTGTTGCGAAATGTCACGTTCTTTGACCACAGACACTCCCAACTTGTTCACGGGCCCTTTGAGCAACAACACGTCCCTGCATGGTTCGCAAAGTAGAGTGAGGAGTTCACAAAGCTGGTCACGTGTTCCTGCGTTGACGCAAGAAGTTCAAACAAAACAATTGTTTCCTGACCAAAATTTCTCAGAAGGAAACAGGATGCGAACCAAAAGGAGAAGGAGGGGGGGGGGGAATGGGCCTGACAGAAGACTGAATGGCTCACATCCCCTTCAGTTGAACACACTGGGTGTGGGCCGACCCTGTGACCCAGCACAGCTGCCTGCCCTCTGGTCTCAAGCACTGGACACAGAGCTTTGCAGAAGTGTTTGGGATGAATGAAGACTTGGCCAAACTTGAGGTTTTCACTTGATTGTGCTCTTTGTTTGACAGTAGGCCCTGTTGGGATGACAGTCTTTCTCTGAAGCACCTTTCAAATAGAAATCGTGTGGACAGTCAGGACATTGAGGTCGTGATTCAGTCAATCTGATTGGAAGCTTCTGTCCCACAAGTTGTTTCAGCAAATCCAGAAGCCACACAGCCTGAGTTTCCTGAGCTAGTAGGAGTGCAAGGGATTGAAGAATATTGAGAAATCCAATGATTTTAATGGTGAAAACTAAAATTGTCATTGTGGCCCTTATTTCTGGAAATAAAATGTGTCTGGACAAAATCAGACAGGAGCTGGACCTGATGAAAGCATCAGACTCAGTGAATGGTGTCCATGCTTTTCAAGATCATTTCAAGTGTAAAACCTTTTCCACATGACAGGATTGGACTTCATATGGAGTCATACCTTGTGAACATTTGCTGAAAAACAAAAAAAGAGTTATCATCGTTCTTGTAAAAAATCTTGCGAATATTTTTTTGACAATTCAATTTCTGTGATTTCTTTGGGCCAGCCAGAGTATTTCTTGTCCAAAAGAAGAATGGGTTTTTTGTTGTTCACATGTTTGAATAAAGAACCTTTTGTTGAGATACAAAAGGCTTTGTCATCTGTGAAGAAGCTTTGTTTCAGTGGAAGGCCTTGCCATTCCATAAATTTTTCCCAACTTGAAGATTCCTCTTTGAGATTTCAACCTCACAAATCAATGGTTGTTTTCCGGACGAGGGTAATGGCAACAACATTTCTACATTGCAGCTGGAAGAATACAGGTAATACATTTGCTGTTTTTGCCAAATAGAGACCCTGCCATCACACAAATGAGGAATTTGCTGCAAAAAAGGAGATGTGTTTCTGATTCTTTGTGCTGTCAGGCAGATTCAATTGCTTGACCCAATTTGCTGTGACTGTCTCTGATAACCAAGTGAGTTTTTGTCCAGTTTCAAGAAAATTAAGCCCAAACAAATAATTTCTGATTGAAAATAGCCGTCAGTTTTTATCAGGAACACAAATGGCACCAAGAGCAAGTGCCCTTTCTGTGCGTGGGATTGGTTTGTCAGATGACCAATCAGGAGTGACCTCTGAGTGTGAATAAGCCAATGACACAGAGTGTGTTTGTGTATTCTCAAAGCAAGATCATGCTGACTGTTGTGCACTCAATTCACTCAACACACATTGGTCAGTGATCAAAACCAGACAGAGCTGTGGTATTTCTCACTTTTGGTGCTGGTGAACCAAGTTGCACTTTCTCATAATTTGTTCCCAAAAGCACTTGCTTTGTTCATTTGAAAATAGATTTTGTCTACACAACTGCAATCACCCACCGGGTACATGTGTCATGTTTCAGAAAATTCTTCTGGAGCATAAATGGCACCAAACTGAAGAACACCTGTCCTGTGTGGTGTTGGTTCAATCAACACACAAGGCTCTGAGAGTGAATATGGCAATGACACTGGGTGTGTTTCTATTTTCTCCCTGTGAGATCAAGTTGACTGATGTGCACTCAAAGCACTCAACACACATTGGTTAGTGATCAAAACAAGACACAGCTGTGGTACTTTCTACCTCAGGTGCTGGAGGATAATTTCTCACAAGTTATCCACAAAAGCACTTGGTTTGTCACTCAAGCAAAGCAAACCTTTGGGAATTGAAACTGTCAAATTTGTCTGTCTGCACCAGATATCATGTTTCAGATCCTCACAACAGCACACCATGGCACCTGCCAGGGAGGGTGGATTTTTCATCATTCTGATGTGTCTGACAATGTTTCTTTCCAGGAGTGGTCCTCTTCGTGCTGCTGGCAGCAGGTGTGTGTGGCAAGTGGAGAAACAAGAAATTGACTCAGGTGCCACCTGACATTCCTGCTAATTCTACAACAGTTGATCTTTCCAAGAACAAGATAACTGTTATTCCTGTTGGTATGTTCACAAAATTTGATAAGCTACAGTACCTCTATCTGCAACACAACAGAATTTCTGTTGTTCTGAATGGATCATTCTGGGGACTGGTGTGTCTTGAGAAACTGTATCTGGATGATAACAACATTTCTGTGATCAAGATTGGATCATTCTCAGGACTGAAGAAGCTGAAGCATCTGTCACTCAGTGACAATAGCATTTCAGTGATTCAGAAGTTTTCCTTCCTGACAGTGCCATCAACTGGTTTTGAAGGATTGTCCAGCACAAAGTACCACAACACTTTGTCTAAAATCAATGGTAGATGTTTTCCTGAAGTTTCAAACCTGAAGTTTCTTTTCTTGACCAACAGTCAAATTTATGTGATTGAGACTGGATCATTTGCTGGACTCAGTTGCCTTCACACTTTACACCTTGAGAACAACAGAATCTCTTCTATCAGAAATGGAACATTCACAGGATTGGACACACTCCAAGAACTGTGTCTCTTCAACAACAACATTGTTTTGGTCCAAGCAGGAGCATTTGCAGGGTTACAAAAACTGAAGGTCTTGTACCTTCATGACAATCTCATATCTATACTTCCAATGGGATCATTCTCAGGACTTCAAGAACTTTCTGCACTCGTCCTGGAACATAACAAAATTTCTTCAATTGAGCTGGGACCAGGAGAACTCAAAAACCTCAGAACACTTTACCTTGAACACAACAACCTTTCTTTAAACACCAAAGAATTTTTCATGGGATTGTGCAAATTGACTAGTCTGCATCTTGACAACAACAGAATTTCTGTCATTCAGAAAGGGCAATTCAGTGGGCTGCCAGGTGTTGGCACAGTGTCCCTCAAACACAATATAATTGTTACCATTCAAAGTGGATCATTTGAAAACGAGTTTCTTCAGCATCTGTACCTGGAGCACAACAGCATTTCTGTGTTGGAGGTTGGGTCATTCACAGGGCTCCCTCGGCTTAAATCGCTCCATCTGCAAAACAACAGCATTTCTGTTGTTCAGCCCAAATCACTTGCAGAGCTGAATGAGCTGAGTCGTCTTTATCTTGACAACAACAGAATTTCTGTCATCAGGAGAGAATCATTATTTGGGCTGTCACAAGTTAGGCAGTTGTATTTAAACAACAACAATATATCTGTGGTGGAGATAGGATCATTTGCATCACTGCAAAACCTTCAGTATCTGTATCTTCATGGCAACAATATTGTTGTGATTCAGAGTGAAGCTCTTACAGGACCCACAATACTTTACAAGCTGGTTCTTCAAGAAAATAGAATTTCTGTCCTGGAGAGAGGATCTTTCACAAAGATGAGGGTGCTGACTCTGTGTTTACAGCACAACGCACTTGCCATCATCAAGAGAGGAAACTTTTTGGGGTTGTCTGGAGTCAGAAATCTGAATCTCAGTAGCAATCAAATTTCAGTCATGCAGAAAGGATCATTCGCAGGGCTGCGTCAAGTTTACACCCTGGTGCTCACCAACAATTTAATTTCTGACCTAAAGGAGGGAGTATTTGCTGGACTGCAGGGGTTAGGTGTGCTACATCTTGAAAACAACTTTATTTGTGCTCTTGAAAATCGATCATTTTCTGGTATACGAATACTGAGACGTTTGTTTCTTGAAAACAATAACATTTCTGTGATAAAGACAGGATCACTGATGGGGCTTCGCAGGCTAGAATGCCTCTGTCTTCAACACAATCACATTTCTGTCATTGACAATGAATTATTTGTAGGACTGGGCAAACTGATGTTTCTTGATCTCAGAGGATTCAAATTAAAAATGCTTGAATCACTGGACCTTGCTCACAACAGAATTTCTATCATCAAAAGTGAGTCATTCAGAGGAATGACTGGGCTTCAGAGACTGGATCTAGCAGACAACAAAATGTCTGTGGTGGAAGTTGATTCATTTACAGATCTGCAGAAACTTCAGAGACTGTTTCTGAACAACAACATCATATCTGAGTTTGGCAATGGGTCATTCACAGGGTTGTCTTCACTGAAGGAACTGCACCTGGAAGACAATAACATTTCTGTGATGACAAAGGGCTCATTTGTGGGACTGGGTTCCCTTTGTTCACTTCATCTTGAAGGAAACAACATTTCTGTCGTCAGGAGAGGGTCATTCAGTGGATTATTTGGTCTTAATTTCCTGTATCTGAATGACAACAACATATCCTACATTGAAATTGGAACATTTGCAGAACTTACTCAACTCAAAGTGCTTCAGCTGGACAAAAATGCAATTCCTTTGCTAAAACTGGGGACTTTGTCCGCAGCAAACTTGCACAAGTTTCATTCTGTGTATCTCAAGCACAAGAAAAGTTCTGTTGTTGTCAAGGGAACACTTCAGGGGATTCCCAACATTCAGTACCTTGATTACACTGATGACAACATCACAGTTGTTGAGATTGCTCCATTCACCAGCACCCATGGGCAAAGGAGCCATCAGCAGCAGCATAGCAACATTGTCTCTGAGATTCAAGTTGAGACCAGCATCACCAAGAATGAGCTTCAGAAAATGGATGACAAGACCAGCAACATCACTGTGATTGATATCAGGTCATTCCCAGGAAACCTAAAACCTGAGTTTCTGTGTCTCAATGGGAAAGTGGTTGTTGTTGTGAGGTCCCTCATGATTGGAATTGCTGAGTTGTTTTTGTCTGGAAATAACATCAGTGATCTTGAGAAGAATGTGTTCAGTGGGCTGACGTTTTTGAAAGTGTTGCATTTGGCAGACAACAAAATTTCTCTCATTAAAGTGGGAGTCTTCAACAATTTGGCTCAATGTACTTGGCTGAATTTGGAAAACAACAGCATTTCTGTCATACAGGAAGGAGCTTTTGATCCTCTTCACTCATTGAAGATTATTTCATTGGGCTTCAACAAACTGCCCTCCATTTCTCCAAACCTGTTTGTCAACCTCCCCAGGCCTCTTGTGATGATGTTGAGCAATCCAGCTTCCAACAATGAGGCTGACAACCAGTGGAACTGCAGCTCACTCTGCTGGCTAAAGTTTGAGGAACAACACAAAACTGTGACAATGGAGCAGAGTCCCAAGTGTGAAGAAGGCACAAACTGGAGTACAATTCAGTGTGGTCACAAAGGTAATCCTCCACAGGAATTTTATGTGCCTTGCCAAAAAGTCCCTCTCCCTGTGCCTCTGGCACCAGTCAAATTAGGCTTCAATAGGAAAACACATGAATGTGCAGAAAGTCACATTGACACAGTAACCCAATTCAGATGGACATACTTTGATTCCAGGAGTGTGCCCTGAGCCAGGAGGAGGTCACTTCTCACAGAGAAGGAGGTACACTGGGCCCTACAACCCTGGATCACATGTTGTGTTCAATTGTGACAAAAAGAGGGCCTGTGAGCAAGATGGGAATTGGACAAGTAAAGCAGAAATATGTACAGGTTGGTTTTATTTGCTTCCCCAACTATGACAAAACAACAAGTTTACGCAATGAGGTGAGATACATGTTTCTTTTTGAGAATGTTGAGTGCTCAACACAAGATCAATCATTTTCTCCCAGAATGTTGAAATGGGTTTGGCATTCTGTAGCCATTTTATTGTTACCACAGTTTGTGAAGAAATTGTTGACTTTCAACAAAGGAGGATTTTGTTCCAGAGGCAGATGCAACAAAAGAGATGGATTTCCTGTATGGCTACAACCCAGCAAAGCAGTGGTTCAAAAGAGATATGTGTTGCCTCACTGCTGTGCCACATGACATCCCTGCTGCAGCAGTGCAGGTTTTCCTGCAGGACAACAGGATCACCTCCTTACTTGCTGGAGTCTTCCAGCATTTGTCCCACTGCCTGAAACTTTATTTAGATCACAACCATATTTCATCTCTTCACAAACATAGTTTTCTTGGGCTGAACAAGTTGGAAAATCTGTATTTGCATGACAATCCAATATCAAGTATTTCAGAAGGGTCTTTCAACTCTCTGTACTTTTTGAAATTCCTTTGGTTGAGCAACACAAAATTGATAACTCTGAATCCAAATTTGCTTGTCAACCTTCCAAGACCACTGAATTTAGGCTTTTCAAGCCCAGAGAACCAGTGGAACTGTAGCTCTCTCTGCTGGCTGAAACATGAGGAACAGCATGGCACTGTTGATTTGGGTTACGTGGAGGTATCTCTGTCATGTGCACAAGATCAAGACTGGAATTCTCTTCAATGTGGTCACCCAGGTTTGTGCATTTGTGGTGATTCCCCAAGGTCAATTCCTCTTTATCATCAGAGTTTGCTCGCCTGAGGCACTTCTTTTGCAAGTTGAGAGGTTTGTTCAAGTTTTGTGCAGAAAATGGGGAAAACTTTCAAAATTTTGGGAACCTTATCAAGTCAGATGCTCAGGCGCATTGTATGATTGTGTGTCAACATTTCAGTGGAGAACAATGTGAAACTTGAACCAAATATCTTGTTGTTGGGAACTGTTCCACCAGAATGTTTTCTTGTGACAACCTTTTCTATGGGGTTTTGACTTTCAATCGATTTTCAGTTTCTGTGCAAGACGACACATTCAGCCTGCTTGGTGCTGCTACCAAACCTGAAGATCATCAGTGCAGAACATAATGTCACTGTTCAATTGAAGGTTTTGTCCATTCCTTTCAGGCTTATGCCCAGAGCCAGGAGGTGTCCCATTCTCTGAGAGGACCTTGTATGATGGGCCTTACAACATTGGATCTCAGGTGGTTTACAACTGCAGTCACGGAGACCGTGCAATTGTTGCTGGTTGTGAAAGCCAGCGACAATGGAAATGGACTGGGATGCAAAATTGCCCAGGTCAGGTTTGTTTGGATTTGGATGGGTTTTGTCTGACACAAACAACAACATTTGCCTGCCAAAAGTGTTTGACAAAATTTGTCGAAACTTCAGGGCCTGTTCAAATGCACCAAGTGAACCCCACAGCACACAAAACAGGCAAACATGCTCTGGTGAACACCCTTTCGAAGAAATTGCACCAAAGTAGTTGGATTCAATTTCATGTAATTACTGGAAAAAAAACAGAGCATTTGTGTCAGAAGAAGTTGTTCAGTTATCCCTAAAGATTTTTTCATTCAGACTGACATTTTTATGGAACTTTATTCAACTGTTGCAGAAACTCCCATCTTGTCTGCTGTGGTCACAGAAACTGGACTGACTGATGACAACAACAACCAAAAAGGGCCTGAAACTCATATTTTCATGACAAGAACAAACATCGTTGTCATGGTTATACTTTTGGTGACCCTTTGTGGTGTTGGTGTTCTATTTGTTCTCCAAAGGTACGTTTCAAAAGTGCTATTTTTTGTGGTGTTTTGTGACTCTGTACAACATTGTTTGCAGTGACAGCAAGAACAAGTTCATTCCTGTATTTATGCAGGACTTGGAAAAAGCACAAGAAGAAGGCAGGAAATATGGTTGAGCCTTCCACCCAGAGAAGGAGCTCTGTCTCTTTGGAGAAACTTACTCAGAAGCTGGACAAAAATTTGGCAGAAGAAGTGAAACAGTGCTGGATTGATCCAAACAAAATCACTCTGGGCAAATTTCTTGGGCATGGTATGTGATTGCTTTGGAAAAGTTTGTTGTTTTCAAGACAAATGGCAGGTTCCTTTTGTTCACTATGTGTCTGCAAAAAGAAATGTCACGGCTGTTTGTTCCAGGAAACTTTTCAGTTGTTTGGTCTGGTACTTTGGAACTGAGATGGAATGTGAAGGTCACTGTTGCTGTCAAGAAGAGAAAAGGTGAATGTCTGATTTTCACATTGATTTCAATATATTTCTCCATTTTTCTCAGACAACAAATCACTGAATCAAAAAGTTTCTTGTTTTACAACAATGTAAGAACTTGTGTTCCTTAGGGAAGTATGCAGACACTTTTGAAGGATTTTTGAGGAGACACAAAGGGCAAGAAGAGGTTGAGTTCCATGTAAAGAAGGTGGAAGGTAATGCATAATATCTGACAAAATTGGATGTTGTAAGCAATTGTATGAATATCGGCTGGGTTTGGTCCTGCACCAAGTTTGCTTTGTCAAAAACAAGAAACACACTTTGAAAGACCGAGTGTTTGATGCAAATAGCAACAGGCATATGGTCCTTCGGAGGCAACACCACAATTTGTGTTTTGGCTCTTCTTTCAGTGGAGGTTGAATTGGACAGTGTGATGGTCCAAGACTTCCTCAGTGAAGTGATTGTGATGAGGAAGTTCAACCATCCCAATGTCATGAAACTGCTGGGAGTGACAGTTCATGATGATAAGCCATGTATCATTCTGCCTCTGATGCAGATGGATCTGAAGCAGTTCCTCAAACAAAACATGTTGGTAAGAATGGCAATGGTTGAAAATATTATGCATGAATTTGATATTTGCACAAAAACCACCACATGTTTTGTTTGCAGAAGATTTCAGAATACTATCTTCAATCATTCTCATTTGGAGCTGTCCATGGCATGGGATATCTGGCCAGTTTGAACATTGTTCATCGTGATTTGGCTGCCAGAAACTGCATGTAGGTCTTCTTGTCTTGTGAGTGCATTCTACATTCTATGTATGCAAATTTTTTTGTCTGATTATGATTCTTTCCCAAGCTTGATAAGAATAATTTTTTGAAATATCTGATTTTGGACTGTCAAGAGATGTGGAAGACAAAGAGTATTACAAGGTTGAAAACACTTCAGTAGAATTGCCGGTGAGGTGGATGAGTCCAGAATCACTTTCAAGCTGGATTTTCACCCCCAAAAGTGATGTGGTAAGAAGTTCTCTGAATCATTCAATTCGACAATCGGAAGCTTGTTTCTTTTCTCATTGATAACAAATGCACTTGTTTCTGTCAATTGTTCCACTGGACTCAAACATTGGTTTTCTTGGCTGCTCATGCTGTCACACCAGACAGAACAAATTGCCAGTTGTGTGAAGACAAAACGTTGTGAGCAAGGGGAAACAGGAGAGAATCTGTTGTGGTGTTTTTCAGTTGAGACAAAAGCTCAAAACATTGCAGACATTGACGAAGAAACACCATTCCTCACTTTTTTTTCTTGTGAAAAATTTGGTCTTGATGATACTGTCTGCCATTTTGCACTTCCTCTCCAATTTTGCAGATTGTTCCAACAAAATTGTTGGATTGATTGATTGCAGTGGTCATTTGGTGTCTTACTCTGGGAAATTTACACTTTTGGAGATTTTCCATACAAGGGAATATCGGACCTTGCATTGATCAGCCACCTGAAGGCAGACAATAGGCTCCTGGAGCCACCAATGCTGCCAGAGAATGAGCTGTGAGTGGTGGTGCTTCTTTTGTGTGTGTCTTGTTCTGCTCCAGAATACTTTATCAATATTTGTGTTGGTTATTATGTTCCTTTTTGTTCAGATATGATTTGATGCTGGCGTGCTGGGAATGGGACCCTACTGCAAGACCAACATTCACTGACATAAGAACCAAACTGAATGAAATCTTTGGTGAGACTGGTTCTGTTGCAATCAATGCCAAACCAAGATTGCATCCAAAAACAATCTGTTTTCAAATATCTTGCAGAGGCAAAGAATAACTACACAATGGTTGGCACTTGTGGCAATGACAAGGAGAAAGAGGACACATCATATGTGTGTGAGGAACATGCTGCTCAGAGTGTCAAAGGAGCTTTGAAATCCTCAGACAATGCACCAGGTCATCCAGATGTTGTCTTAGGGCCTGAAAGTTTATGAAATGAAGAATCTACAAATTTCTTACCCAATGTGTGGCTTGTATGAGGAGGCAACACTGCAGTGGAATCCTTACTTCTTTCTGATGTGTTTTGGCTCTGAGTGTTCATGTTCATGGAACAGAAAAAGCAAAAGCATGACACCGAAATAATATCCCCCTTGGTTCTCTAGGACAATGCATTCCACGCCCTTCTGCCTGCCCACTGCCAAAATATTTCTCTCACTCCATCACCTCTCTGTTTGTTTTTCTATCATTCCTTGGGCAGATTTTGTTTGTTTACTCTTGTTGAAACAAACCAACATAGAAGTCCTCTGTACAACAGGTTGCTTTTCCAAATGCCATTTCAATATTCTGGCTTTGTTTGGCAACAACAATGACCAAGCAACAACAGCAAGATATTTACAATGCAAAAACACAGAAGCTATCACTGAGAGGCAAGCAGCATGTGCTAATGTTTCGCCAACAATCTCAATTGTCAAAATTGAATCCGGAACAACACAAATAGGAATTTGTGAACAAAAATTGAAGTAACATTTCTCCAATTCTGTCAGCAAAACACAACAAAATCCAAAACAGTCTGCAAATCTTGTATTTTGTGTCAAGCACAGGTGGAAAATAACAGGCTCAATCTTCACTGCAGCACAAGTTCAGGCAGGTGGGAGGGAGCCCCTCTCTACAGTTTATGCAGGGACCTAGGCCAGGATTGAATCTCAATCAAATCAGATTGGAAAGCAATCAGAAACTGTCAGGCGTCATGCCAATAGGCCAATAAGGGCTCAACACTTGATACTCCCTGGGATCAAGCCTCTCACTGAATGGGAAACATAATTTTACCAATAGAACCAATGATCAACTCATTCGTTCTTTGAGTTCATGTGTGTGTGACAGGCATGCTGTGTCTCATGCGTGGAGGACCCAACAGATCAACAAGTCGTCAACACTTGACACGCCCACGACAGGCGACACAAGATGCAAAGGTCCAAGTTCATTGGTCGTTTCAGTCTGTGACAGTCTTTGAATGGACTCTGACTGGAAATGTGAGAACACTGCCTGCGTGTGCACAGTCTTTTTGGTGATAAGTATCAGAACACATGCAAACTTCATAAAGCAATGATGAAAGAAAATTGGTCATCTGAGATTGTGACAGACTCACAGTGTTCAGTGTTTGGATGGATCTAATAGGTAATGTAAGAAGACTGTTGTTATGCTGTTTCTGACAAGTAACTGGAAATATGAGTACCTTGTTTGTGGACTGTAGGTGTGTACTTTGCAGGATGTTTCACAACCAAATGGCCTTGGGAAGCAGGAGATTTGCTCAATCTCTTGTCACCACAGAGCAAGGACTGAGCTCTTACGCGTGAGCAGCTGAACTGTGAGTCTCATACCTGTGGACAACAGCAATAAGGCACAAACCAACAGATCAATATTTGAGATCAAACTTTTCAACCAATTGGCAATTTGAGCGCCCTGTGACGACGGTTAATTGGATTTTTTGAGAATTCGTTCCTTCCTGCTGTTCTCACATTTCTGGATCCAGATCCAGATCAGATGACAGTGGATCTAATTTCCAAGAATGACAAGTGATCTCCAAGGCATTGTTGTCAACACACAGAGAAGATTCCAGTCAAAGAGACACAAACAAACAATTCAAAGCTTCATTATTTTGATGAAATACACACAATTTTGAGGGAGCAAGGTGATGGATAGTGTGAAGAAAAGAGTAAAGTTGGAGTGGCAGGCCCGAGGGCAGTACCTTACCTGCTTCAGCGTCCTGCTGACCATTGCTGACATCATCACTGACATCGTACTCTTTATTGACTATCTCAACAATTGTCAGATGGTGTGGTTTGCCCTCAGTCTGACATTTGTCATTTTGCCCTTTGGGGCCTTTCTCATAACTTTTATGGCATCTGAGCTCTTTTGTGATAAGTACAGCAATGAACAGGAGAGAAAGCTGTCTATGTTCTGGAGAAGCTGGAAGACAGTGGAGCTGTCTCTGGAGTCAGCACCTCAGCTGCTGCTGCAGGTCTACATCATGGCTCTCCCAGACCAAAATGTGAATGTGTCAGGTGTATTCTCACTTTTCCCTCATTGTGGTTGTGTTGAAGTTTTTGGGTTGACTTAGGATGGCTGTTTGAACTTCAGCTGCAATCTATCTTGTGTCTGTTGTGTGGTAACCCAAGATGACTTGAGCATTGTACCCTGTTCTGAAACTAGTGGTGATTCCAACATATGATTTTGCTTCATTTTCAGCTGCATGTCTCACAAACTCCACAATGGAAGGGATATCTTTGCCCACAACACATGAATGGGGCTCCAACTCAACCATAGGTAAAACCACAAAAAATCAAACAAGTAGCAACAAAGCCTTGCTACTTTCATGTTCATTCTGTGAGGTTCAGCACACCAACATTTTCAGCTGCCACTCTGCATGTACACAACTGGACAACTGCTGCAACAACATTGATCTTCAATGAAACCACAACATCTGAACCTGATGGGAACCCTTCTTCATTCACGTGTATGAAATAAGTTTTCACATTTCATGGCATCACCAAAAATTGTGTTGTCCTGAGAAGAGTCAATTTGAGGTTGACTGGCAGGTGGCTTTCCTTCACTTTTGATCACATGATTATTTGACCTTTTGGTGTTGGAATAAAAAGTGCATTTGGTTTTTTCACAGTCTACTGATTCATTTGCAGATGTCAAACAAATCTGTGCCATCACAACATCATTTTTGTCTCTAAGCCTGGGTTTGGTCACCTGGAGAAAGTTCTGCATGGATCTGGAAGACCAGAAACAAAAGTGGACTGCAAAAGATATGGCAGTTGACATGATCTGGAATATTCTGGCACTCAGTTCTAGAGTCCTGGCCCTGGCTCTGTTTGCAGGGTATCAGCCTGACTGGTTCTGGGGTCTCATTGTTGCTCAGATTGCCATTGTCTTTGTGGTGGAATGTTTTGCTCCAAACAAACAAAAAGATAAGTGTTGTGGTGCTATCTGTTGGGTGATGGTGTCTCTGCTTGCAGCATGCTCCATGGTTCTCAATTTCTTTTACTCCCTGCACCCCATGCCTTTTCTGTTGTACATATTGTACTGGCTGTTGATGTTTGTTGAGAATGTTGTGATGATTTCCTTCTGGTTCACCTGGAGCAGTGGGCAGGGCCTGTGGTACCATGAACCTGCCAGATATTATGTCATTGCTGCTTATGCATTGTCCTTCATTGTGCATTCTGCTCACTGTTGTACTCGTGAGGATTTCAATTGGAGAAATCTCTGTTTTTGTGTCAAGAACAAAGTGGCTTCAAAGGAGGTGCATGAAGAGTGTTTTGAAAATTGTCCAGATCAATCCATTTCACCTGCTTGAAAAAAGTGTCTTGACCTTCACCAACAAGGCTGTGATTTCCCTGTGTTTGGACCTCCCATTCCATCAGGTCTCACAATGGCAAGAAATCTGAATCAAAACACAACAGAAAAATACTCTCTGACAAAATACCAGAAACACCAGACATTTTCTCAATCGAATTTGTTCCCCCCTGCTGCATGTAACCTTTAATACTTTCAGGCCATGTTGGCCATGCATGCCAGAAATTTTCAATTTGCAAATGACAACTGAGAAGGATTTGTGTAGAAACCACATTTGTACTGTATCTTTTTTTGTTTCTTTTGGGGTCTTGTATGAGAATATGTACATGCAATATGTTTTGAAGCGGTATTTGCACTGGACTGATCTTTCGTGTTGCGGTGCATACTGCACCTGATGGACAAAGGAATTTCTGTGTTGGTCCCACCAAACCAAGAAAACAACTCCATCATCAGTTTAAATTACGAGGTAGTGTGCAATTTGAAACCAAAAGCTCTCAGGAGCCTCCATTCTCTTGCACTCTGTTTTAATGGACCCAAAGAACAGAAAGTTACAGAAATGAAAAGTTTTCATTGGTGCACCTAATTACAAACAACTCTGTTCCACATATTTATTTTGAACAGTTTCAAAAAGCCTCACATTTATATACCTTATTTTTCATTTAAAAAGCATCTGAATAATCACTGAAATTCACAAAAACAAAAATCTTGCTCGAAAAGCTGCTGCACAATGTTCTTTTCAATGGACTCAACTTTTTAGAGCAGCTTGAATTTGTTGGAAATCCCAAACCTGACGCAGCGTTGTGCGCCTGATGCATGAAAATGGGTCGGAAGCCTCTTCACGGTTGTGCCCTCCGCAATGGCGAGTTCGAGCAAACAGCCAGCAACCCTGGAAACGCAAACGTGAGCGTAACTTTTGGTATGCTGTGATGGTCAAAAGGTGCGTTTCCTTTTGCGTTTTGCGGCTACGTACGCCGCTGCACAACCTGCCCGCTGACTCATGCATGATGTTACGCACGCAGTGTGTATGAGTGTGCATTGCACTCATCAGAAAAACACGCGAATCCTCCTCACGGTATGTGTGACGGCATAAGTATGCGCTGGCGCACGCGGTGTGAACGAAGGGTCAGACTCATGTTATATAACTTGTTCGGAGTGTATCACGAGCTTCAGAAATGACTCTGCCACCAATCGCATGGTTGACAAAATACACACGGATAAAACCACGAACACATTATCCCCGATCTGTTCAGACAAGTGACATGTTGCAAAAAGTGGATCTCAGTGTGAGAAGTTTTCTCTTTGCATTAAATTTGGTGGATTACAGAAATATTATTTCACCATTTTCGCAACCTCAGACAGAAACTCCCTGGAGGCTTCCACACTTTCCAATTTTATCATCTTGAATTTCCAATACTTCTCTATTTTTATCTCTTTTCCATCCTTCCTGGCCTGCCTCCCCCCCTCTGTTTCTTCTTCCTTTCCCTCATCTTCTGCCTCCATTTCCCCCTCTTCTCCTGGCTCATCTCTCTCCTTTGCCTCAAGAATCTTCTCGTACCTCTCCTTGATCCTCCTATAACTGGTCAATGTCCACAGCAACACAGAATCTTTGCTCATAAAAGTCAGCGAAAAAGACTCTCTGTTCCCTGACCCCTCCCAAATTTCTCTGCCATCACAAATTCTCGCAATAGCCCTGTACAACGCTTGATACACGGTCCTTACAAAGCCATAGTCCACAAACACGACAAGAGTCGCCCTCTGCAGGATAACTTCCCCCGCCACCCTGTGGTAATTCCCGTCTGCCACCCAGGTATCTTCATCACAAGCAGCTGCAAAAATAATCAAAAAAGACTCAAATTGATCATGTGTGACTGGCACACTGGCAAAAACACCAGGAAAGGCAAGCAGCATGTGCCATGGAGCCAGAAAAAGGTACACAATTGCGCTGGAAAGACTCAAAGTGATCATGTCACATCAGACAAAGAATGTAGTGCACACTGGAAGAACATGCACTGGGAAATATCAGTGAGAATCACCTTGGACAGTCATCTTGAAGTCCTCACGCGGTGTCCAGTTTGGTCCCCAGTTGAGAGCGTCCAACTCTATGAATCTGCAAAAGGTCAATGAAGAGGTCACTGGAACGTAACGAGGTTGACCTCATTGCACGTGATGGGAAGTCACGTGCCACGAGCCCATTCGGGGTCTTGGCACCAAGCGAGATGGTCCTTCCCACCCACCACACCCATTTCTTTGTGTATTGTACAATATAAATGAGTGATAGCTGTTGTTACTCCAGTTTTCTGTGGCTTCAGATCTTTCAGCCCACATGGTGGGACCAGTCGTTGCTGCCACAAAAGTTGTGAAATTTTGGAAGTTTTCAGGATCTCAATAACGCACCTAAAACCAAGAAACTGTGTCTGCTTTGTCGTGAGGACGTCGCATTCAAGTGTCATTGCAAACAAGTGAGTGTACACAAAAGAACAAAGTCACGAGAAACCAACGTGAATTCAAATTTGTTGCTCAAAATCCCGACACTTCACTTTCCTGATGAGAGTTCTTTTGCATGCGTATTTCATCTTGAGGCCATTTCAGCAAACTCACCTTGACCCCAAGATGGCAGCCATTTTCTTCGCCAACGTTGATTTTCCGCTGCCGCTGTTTCCGACAACGTTCACCCTCTCCAAATCCTCCTTCGTCATCCCCCTCAGCTTCTGACGAAGCATTTCAATTCGTTGCCTCTGGTTGCTATGGTGATAGATCCTCAGGAGCAACAGGGTGATGTATCCAAGAGCGCCCAGAGACAGGTGAACAAGGTTTCCATGGCAACAGAGGAACCCGAAGAAACTGAGACTGAGGATTGACAGCAGCATGGTTGGGTCTGGTTGTGCACGAAGGTGCGACGAATAAAATCCTGAAATTTTTGAGGAACCCCAGGTTCAAGTTAAATTACAATGAGATAATTTGATGTGAAAATCCAAGTCGAGTTGCTGTTTCACAACAATGAACCCAAATTTTCATTGTATTCGTCAACCACGTGTCAGATTTGTGATTGATCTTCAACCGACTGATTTGTCCTGTCGTGACAACTGACCTTGTTGCTTTTGAAGAAACAAAAGAAAACAATCACCTTGAGTTTTTGGTTGAAGGACTGAGATTGTCAGACACTTCAACTGAACGTTCCCTCCTTCCTTCCTTCGCCAGATTTCATGCACCTGAGAAGACGAATAACAATTGAAATACTTCCCATGCAGAAGCAAACATGCCGACACGTGGGTTCAGAAAAATTCTCTTCAAGGACGAAAAGTACAGCAATCGCTGAATGTTTGAAGCTTACCCCAGCAATGTTGGATGAAGAAAGAACCTTTGAGGCGAGAAGAGGCAGGTTTTATTCCCGGACTGTGCACGACAAACAAACCACTTCAGCGCGCACTCAATGGGGCCCAAAGAGTCAGCCAAGCACAGTCACACACTTCAACAAGAGATAAGGTATTGTGTGGGACATTTCGGCATTGCACAAGTGGCAGCAACAATTTTGATGAAATCAGAATTTGTGTGTACGTTTCTGTTGCAACTGATTGCGAAATCATGCGCATACGTCAAGCACACACAGAACGAACAACAACATATGAACTAAGTTTCTTCAATTGCATCCGCACCATGCTCAAAATGATAGCAGAGCATGAACATGTGGTGAAAAATGCCAATAACATCATTGTTGACATATGTGACTGTTATGAGCAACTGAAACATTCCAAAAATGCTT
>JAAUXT010029059.1_pt1 | contig 22622 bp, 18 predicted proteins | sample 7278171 | NCBI WGS metagenome assembly JAAUXT01 (sample SAMN14350112, study PRJNA611818) | marine sediment metagenome | isolation source: surface marine sediment (1.8m) | place: French Polynesia: Moorea | collected 2018-08 | reverse complement strand
TTTCAAACTCGCGTTCACAGATTTAGCCTTTTGATGCCTATAGGTGATTTTCACCATCACCATACATTATACATAATGTATGCTTCAAGGTTCAAATCACCTAAAAAGTCAGAGGAGGGCACATAACAAAGAGAAAGGTGCAAACAGGTGAAGGTGCAAATTGTGAGAAAGATACCAGTGGTTCAAGAAAGGTACAGTCAGAGAAAGGTGCAAATGCTTCAAATAAGATACAAATGGTCGAGAAAGGTACAACTCCTTGAGAAAGTTGCAAATAAGTGAAGAAAGGTGTAAATTGTGACAGAAAGGGACAAGTGGTCAGAGAAAGTACTTTTGAGAAGTTCTAAATGGTTGGAGAAAGGTACAGATAGTCAGAGAAAGGTACAAATAGTTTACCTTGCAGTCTTTTATGTTTGCTGTTGTACCATGTCACTGCTTGCACATGTCAGTCTTCTTGGTCAGAGTTGGAACAAACGCGGCAAGTGGCGTGCGGCTGAAGATTCACTTAAAAGTCGAGTTGAATCTTTTTTCTCTCAGAGGCAGCTTTGGTCTTTCAGCAGACTTTTGTCCACTGCCACTCTTGGAGCAACCTTTGACAAACTTCCAGATGGTACTGCTTTTGGGCATAATTGAGCAGCTGTGGGATGAACTTGGCAGTCTTCCACAATTGCATATCCTTCATAAAAATCTGGAACATAGTAGCAACAGACAATCCACTCTGAGCACCAATCACACCCAACAGAAAGGTGATTGTCACTCTCAACCAGATCCTTCACAGTCTGAATGTTCTGCGCAGACTGTGCCACATGTCTTCTGGAAGCCCTTGTGAGATCAACAACTTGTGTTGTCCTTTGACGAACAGTCTTGTGCCAACGGTGGATCCGGAATATCACTCAGTTTGCTGTCCAGAAATCGAAGCTCTACGGATCACTGTGTAATCTGTGCTGAAGATTTCTGACCAAACGAAGAGAATTGGCCGGCATTCAGCAGTATCTGGGCGACATTTTGTTTTGAAAAACATTTTGTTGAAAAACGGAAGTTGATTCAAAGTGGTGGAGTCCCTTCCCGCAGCCGCCTTACCGATCGGAAGGAGAGGGGTGCGGTCCGAAGTCCTTTGCGATTGGAAGCGATACGCTTGTATCTGTTGTTTGCTGGGTCAATGCAGATTTACGTTTGTTATCTTCTCACGACTAAATAAGTGTACGATGTTGGGGCATGCATGTCCCGATAAGATAACTGACAACACCCATTCTGTAAAGGCCAGTATACGCGTCGTTAGTGAGTTTGCTGTTCAAAACTTCACAATAAGGTTGTGAAGTGGCACCGACGAACAGCTTGTTCACACCGAGGTGCGCCAATGAAAGAGAACCACAAAATTCCGTTGTTGCAAAACCCTTGTCCTTTCCTGTCCGCCGGTCGAAAAATTCCTCCGAGACCTGGGGGTAATTTGCGCCAACATTTCGAAAAGCTCTGAGGATTGAAAGAGAAAGTGTCCGGGGAGATATCTCAAGATCAAGCCGGAAGGAGCCACTGCAGTTGTCAGCACGGTGAATGCAGACTCCAATGAACAAGACATTTGCAAGTCACGTCGGTTCGTACATTCAGTTCGCCTCATTGGGTCCGTCTGATGAGACTGAAATGGTCACCGAGGAAAGGAAGCAGCTTGTCTTGAGCAGCGTTGGAGACAGCGCGAGGTGAACCGAGGGGAGTGCATCGACCTCTTCCACATCCATTCTCAAGTCTGTTTCTTTTTCAGTCAGCCGTCTGCATTTCGCAGCTCCGACGATCTCTTCCTTCACTTCACAATTTTCCGCGACAAAGAATCCAGATCTCCAGTCACTCTTGTGTCGAACTTTGCAGCTCTTGGCTTGCTCAAAAATCACCGTCGGCCTGAGCTGTTTCTCAAAAGTCTCTCGGCAGATCAGTAACTCTTCTGTTTCTGTTCCAGATGAGAATGTGCCCCAGGAATTGAACAAGACGACTGACGAGAACGGCAACCCGGTTGAGTCTGTGCGCGTTAAGGCGATCGAGCACCCAACGGCCTCGTGGTCGCCCAACTCTCAGTTGGTTTTGGAAAACTCGAGCCGCCCGGAGCAAGATGCTTTCAAGGAGAAGAGGGAACGTCGCAAGCAGAAGAAACAACAACAAGAGGCCAAAATGATAAAGGCAGAAAGCATTCCGGGTTTCCGGGGCGACCTCGAGTTGGGTGACATCCTGAAGTACATCGACGGAAACAAGTCAAAGAAAGCTAACAAAAAGAAACAAACTGGTGTTCAAGACAATGGACTTCCAGAAAAGTACAAAGTGAAGAAGGCTGCAAATGCAAAGACGCAATCTAAGTCATTGGAAGACAAGTGTTCGGAGGACAGTAGTGAGCGTGGCGACGATGCAAGCAGCAAAACGAGTGACCTTGGTGAGGACAAGGCGAAGGACGTTTGTGACCTACCAGACGTGGGTGTCAGAGTCAATGACAGTGGCAGCGAGGGCAGCATTAGCTCAGATCTCAACAAAGACATTGCAAGCGCGGAAGCCAAACTTGACAGCAGCATCAATGCCGACAACAAGATTGAGGCAGACGATGTTTCGTCGGGCGGCGAAAGCAACCCGACCGGTCCCTCGGTGGACGCGTTGTCCGCGTCTCTCGTCAGTGATTACATTTTCACGGACTATGACAGTGTATCTTCCCCGAAAGAAGCTGACTTTGTCACAGTTTCGACGAAGAAGAAAAAGGTGCGCAGCTCAGCGCAACCTGGCAATCAACACTACCAGTACAAGGACAATTCTTACGGCGGCGGGGGTGGTGGTGGTTACTACTACAACCACAGAGAGTCTTCCTCAAATCCAGGTGATAGCCGATCTCCAGGGTTCGGCATGCATTCTGCTCAGCTGGCGGTGCGGGGCGAGGACCGGCGGCCCGCCCGCCCGCCGCGCACCTACGCCCGCTCAGTCACCCCGCCTCCAGCCACCCTGTCCAGTTCGCTGGTGACTCAAGATGGCGTGCATGATAGCAGCCATTACACTTACAACAAGACTAGAGAACGTGCCTTTAGTCCAACGTCCATCCCCTTCGAGAAAAAACGATCCGAAGATGAGGGAGAATTTCCGGTGATGACTGAACAGTCAAATGACTTCCCCAGGTTACCGACCAGCAGTCCCCACGAGGGCAGGCGAAACTCGACCGGTAACGTGCCGTCGGAAGTGAACATCGATGCGGACAGTGACATGGAGTCGGTGAAGTCTCTGCCGCTGGCGAGCACTGCGCGCAAAGATGGAGGATCGTCCCCTCGCGACTCTGTTACTTCCAACATAATTTCGTACGCGCGCATCGCCGCCGGGTCGCGTGGTGGCGGCAGCGGCGCCAGCGTCACCAAAACTATGTCCATGTCCAACAGCACGTCGACGGCTTCAGTCAACAGTGTGCCGTCCTCGACCGTCTCCAGCAGCAACCAGAACAGCTCCGGGGCGACGGGCGCCGACGTGACCCGACCTGACGAGGGCTACGTGACCACCGACCACACGGCCGACTCGGGGCTTTCCAACACCGTCTCCGCCTCCAGCAGCAAATCGGACGAACTGTCATCGCTTTCTGGCAGCGAGCAGCCAGTGAAAGCCGATGCTGGCCAGTTGACTTGTAAATCTCCAGAGCTGCCCGTGGACAGCAGCTCGGCGACGCCACAGAAGCCGGAACCGGTCAAGTCTCCGGAGCCCGAACCGAGAACTGAAGCTGCTGCAGTCCGTAAGGTTTCTAGTTCTAGTATTCATAGCGAGAGTAGTTGCGGTAGTGGCACTAGCAAAAATCATAAAGCTGAAATTGACAAAGTTCAGACTGTGATCAATGACAAAGATGACGCCAAGGCATCCTCGCCGGTTCGTTGTGGATCTGAGGTGCCTTCAGACTCTCACGCCACCACCAAGTCCGTGTGTAGTGTTGGCAAGCGGACAGCCAAGACCAAGTCAAGTGTGGTGTTTATGGACAAAAAGATGGGCGCCCCTTCAGAGAAAATCGAAATTTCTTTTGGGTTTGACGATGACGCAGACAAGCGTTCTCAGGAGGCACGGGTGTCGCCACAGCTCTGTGACAATGTGCAGGGAATGCAGTTCGGTGCTGCTACTTTAGTGTACCCGACTGAGGGTTTCGTGCCAGGGATATCACCAGTGCCACCGCACACTCGGTGTGGAGTAAAAGGGCCAATGGCAGGGATGAATGGTGTGATCCCTTCAGCTGAGATGATGGCGTATCCCCCGCCCCATGCTCTGGGCGTGCCGGTGAACATGGCGCACCCACCCCCGGCGCACCTCATGCACCCCCCACCAGTGCCCTTCACGTCAGGGCACATGATGTCTCTTCCCAGCATGGCGCCTCCCGTCACTCAGTTCGTCGCTGTGCCTCACGCCGGCGTGCCGCGGTCGCCGCTCATGGCGCCCGTGCCACAGCGGCAGCACCAGCACCGCCCTCTTGCGCCCGTCGAGAGCCCAGTCATGTTCGGAGGCGGCAGCAGCACACCGGAGCAACCCGAGAACAAAACGCCACAACAACCACCGCAACCACAACCACAGCAGAAAGAGACAGTGACGGAGGCAGCGCATCAGGAGCCTCCCACAGACGTGTCCAGCGAAGCGGACTTCCCGCCACTCAGCGCTGCCACGAGCGGCAACAAAAGAAGCTCCTCCTCGCCGGCGACCTCCACTCCAACTGCTACAATTGAATCCAAAGGAGATTATGCATCCACAACTTCTGTTGGCAGCAAGTCCCCGCAACTCACCGAGCCACCCGACCCGCAGGCACCACAGGCTGCAGACCAGCTCGAGGCGCCTGTGGATGACGACGACGATGATGACATCCAAAGGCTCCCCATGTTTTTCCCAGAACCGGACCAGGATCCAAATTTCGACTGCGGTAACTTCAACCAAGACGACGCAGTCCTGTATCTGCAGAGAGGTGAGTTCTGCTCCCAGCAGTGAAACCAGGTTCCCTCTACGTGTAATTATGATCAGTGTCTGAAGTTCGTTCTTTGAGACGATCCAATGTTTCATATTGTCTCGAGATACGAGGGGACATCCTTTGCTGGCAAGAAATGTTTGCGGGGCATGACATGGTGATGACTCAGTGTGCCGACTGCAGACTACTGTACCGATCGGTTGACCTTCACAGTGACATTGTGCGGTCACAATAACACTGCTTTTTGGTGCTTTTCCGGACACACAACCTGTGCAAAGATGAAGAGGTGTGTGGGATTGACTCCGCAGCTCACGCAACGAGTCTGCATCTGGTTTGGGGTGAAGCTGCAGTGGACCTTCATGCAAACCAAGACTGCTCTTCATGTCTGCTTTGGAAGACAGTCTCTGAGTGATGCCAGAATCTACTTTTGGAGGACTCAATTCCAAAGAGGGTGTGTGCAGATTGTTGACCTCCACCGCAGAGCCAAAAGGAAGTCAGGGAGGAGCCGTGCAAATGTGAGACTTGTTGAGAGTCTGGTGACTGATGACCGCAGGATAACCATTCCCCGGATCATGGCAGAGACTGGGATCAAGCACACAACGGTACAGTGCGTTCTCAAACTTGATCTTCACCTGACAAAGAAGTGTGCAAAGTTTGTACCAACCCTGTTGACAGATCATCACATCCAGAGACGCCAGGCAATCTGTGATTTCTGGAGCCGCCTCCGGATCCGGAGCCCTGCTGTCTTCCGCTGTGCCATCACAATGGACGAGTCTTGGGTTTACTGTTGGGATCCTGACACCAAAGAGCACAGTAGGGAGTGGCTGAGAAGGCTGGAACCCTGCCCTCAAATCCCAAGAAGAACCATTGGAATCCAGAAGGTCATGCTGGTGACTTTTTTTGATTCAAAGGGGTTGGTGTACAGGGAGTTTGTGAGAAGACCCCGGACTGTCAACCAGATCACATTCAGGCAAATCATCACTAGATTCGACATCGCATTCCAGAACAGGCATCCATACCGGTCAGTGGGCGGGTGCCACTTCATTCACATGGACAATGTGCCTGCCCACATTGCTGGACTGACCAGACAACACCTGACAAACCTGGGCTGGACTGTGCTCCCGCATCCTGCTTGTTCTCCGGATCTAGCACCGAATGATTTCTGGTATTACCCACGCCTTAAAGCAGGAATCAAGGGCCGCAGATTTGACAATCTGGATGATCTGGAGCAGGCTGTAGATGAACAAATTGGATCCATCACCGCACAGGAGTATGAGCAGTGCATGTTGGTGAAATGGCCATCTCGCTGGAGGAAATGTCTCACCCAACAAGGACGCTATTTTGAAGGAGTTGTGTAGTCTCCAGACACTAATTTTTGACAGTGGCAGGTCGTCTGTTATTGTTTTGACCATTGTTTGGTAAATAAACATGTGACCCATTGTCTGTGCCAAGTACGTCCGGGTTTTTGGGTTAAATGCCCCGCAAACATTTCTTGCCAGCAAAGGATGTCCCCTCGTACATTGAATGGTTGTGGGATCGTCGCGATCCATTTCGCTGGCACCTCTGCGAAGCACGGTCGTGGTGTCTGGGAATGTTTTGAGCAGCAAGCTTACGTATTCTAATTGAAAATTGTGGAAGGTAGGTAACAAAGATGCAGGTGACTGCGGACGAATATTGAAGGGGCAGGAAGGACGTCGCTGTGGCGTGTTCAGAAAAAAAAACATCGGTGAATGGGACGCGTCAGCTTTGATGAGGTCAAACGTTCTGTTCATGTGTCAAAATTTTCACTTTCAGAATGGGATCGAGTTCTGAGTCGGAAGAAGAAGGGTGAGATTTTAAACTTCACTTCGAAATGGTCGAAAGTTTAATTTTGACGTGCAGAACAAAGTTCGGTGCTGAGCTTTTACGATCAGTTTTCTGTCTTCATTGTTCAGGTTTTATCTCGGTAACACATGTGACTTGTTCACGTTGAACGGAGGCCCAGTAAAAAATATGAAAAGCCGTAAACTTGAAACGTATTTACAGTCATAAAACTGCGAGCACGTTGTCAAATTACTGCGAAATGCTGCAATATATGACCATTTATTTCAGGTGTCAATATCATCCACTACAGTGACCAGGACTGACTGGTTTGCTCCACTACGTACTTCACATCATCTGGACATGGGCTTGACAAACTGCCAAGCAAATGATAAGAGAAGAAAACGAGTCTGTTACGAAGGAAGTATCAATGCAAAAGGCAGTGGTGCACCCTGGAAGAAGGCTGTCTCGCCAACGTCAGTGCTATTCATTTGTGCAAATTTTGTTCGGTTGTGCAGCAGCACTCATGGAAACCTGCAATTGGAGAACTCTGCGCTTCCGCCGCATCACGGAATCACGGAAGTTGTGAACGATGTAAATAGTTCAATCTGCACCATAACCACGACACGCAGCAGCTGTGTTGGCGTTACCTAAGAGGAAGAAAGTGCCTTTGTGTTTTTGGAAGAATTCAGAGCTTTTGTACATAGTCTTGTTGCTTCACGTATGTTCACGTATTGACGCCAAGTTGCACGGCGAATGGACAGGGCGCCAACTCCACGCTGTGCCATGGTGCTGCCAACCTGCAGCGACTTCAGCAGCGGTGTTGCGTCGCACGAAGGAGTTCCATTGGGTCGCTGAGAAAGACAACTTTGATCGGTGTTTGTACATACAGGAAAAACGTGTGAACTGACATGTGCTTCAGTGATGTGCGCAGTGTGAGGGAACTTATGTTGTTGCTTCAGTTGTGAACTGAGGATGTCTTTCATAGCAGAACGAGGACTGCGAAGGTTTCGAACGCTTCTGCTAAAAAGGAACTCGCCCTTGGATACTCACACGGAGACTCGAATGAAACCGGTCCACGCGATGAAAAACACTTGGAACACCAAAGAAAATTTGAAAGCACCTCATTTAAAATTTGATGTGCACTTCACAAAACTCGCGCTTGAACTGCGCGACGATCTGCAAGAAGCCGTCACTGAAGAGTGTCAAAAGCAACAGCAATACTGACCCGGAAGGATTGCAACGGGTCATCGTACTCAAAACGAACCACTTATCGTCTGCAAAGTTTCTCTGATTTCAGAACCTGCCACACGTTTGGAAGCCTTGATAGCATTGGTGAAAGTTCAGCAAGAAAGAAACTGAAGGCAAAAAAGCTTTTTCAAAAATATTGCTTGTGGTCATTGGAGACATAGACTCCGTTGTGTGGAAGTGCCAATCAACTTGAAATAGTAAAAAGCATAGTATATTTTTGTTAAGTACTATCAAGGGCACTTGTAGTTCAAGCGCCCAGCCCAAAAACGATTCTGGACATGCAACCAGTTGGTCCTGAATTGCAACGCCCGTGTTTGACCAAGACTAAAGCGCCGGAAACACAACTCCCGCTGGTGACAAACTTGTGAAAAATGATGGACCTCAACATATTTCCTTGACATCTATAGAAACAAGGAGCGAATTTCCCGTGTAGCCATTTTCTGCAAGTCCGTCACGTGATGCGTACATATGCTACGTAGCTTCTTCCTTCTGTTTCTCAGTTGACTAACACGCAGCAACAATATTCCATTCGTTGGTTCACTTGCTGTACTTAATTCTTGGTGAAGAAAGTGGCTACATGTGAAATCTTGTCAACATTGTTGTGTTGTAGACTAGGCGTTCGACATTTGGTGGTTTTCCACAATCTCGGCCACCAAAACATGTGACTGAAGAGGGCCGCCAACGGGCCGCTGTGTAGTTCATGCAGTATTTTGTACTTGTTGAGTGTTGAGTCATTCGAACGTTGCGGTTTTCGAAAACACCATCATGGAGGTCATCAAGTTCACTGGCATTAGAATGTGTTGAAAGTGGAACTTAGAAGAGACAAACCTGACAAACGGCATCATAACACTGAAGTACTGGCCAGCAGTTTGCGCTTGTGATGTGCGAGTATTTGTTCAAGCACGTTTTGCTCTGTTCTTTTCAGCAATGTTCAGAAGGTTTGGTCGTTGTGGTCGTTGTGTTCTTGTTTTGAAATTGATTCTCAAGTTCCAAAGGCCAGTACGGAGGTGCGTTTAGAAGGTTGATGTTTGCAAGTTCTGAAAGATTGTGAACATGTTGCCGAGTGCCTGCGCGTGTGTCTGTAAATAGTGTTTCGTGCCATTCAGTGAGAAGAGAGTCGTCAGTTCAAGTGTACTCGCGCATTTCTGTGGTGCAATGTCGATTGGTGACTTTTTGACAGTTATTTTTGGAACTCCGAGCGCGGGATTCTCTTGTGGGATTCTCAAGTGTTTGTGAAGTTTTGGGGGACGCATTGGCAATTCTTTTTACCATTCGATGCATTGTTGGATGTGAAATCGCTGACCAGAATCTGTTGGCCGTTGTTAGTTTTGAGGGTGACGATTGAGCGCTATTTTCTCAGCGTTGTGGAGTGTTCGCTGTCTGACCCACAGAAGTGCGGGAGTTTCACGTGTCTTCCTTCCACTGGAAATAACTGAAAACAAGATCCCTGTGGAGAAAAGTAGCGTAAAGGGAGGGAAAATATTGTGTTATTTGGAAACTTTTCAACGGAATTTACCGGTAAACGTTTTTGGTTGTTGACATTACTAACACCGTTGATCCGCTTCGAAAGATCCGAGCACGAGCGAATCCAGCGTTTCTGCACCCATTGTTGACGTTGACTGTGATGTTTGATTGGACCATTGTTAGTGAAGATCACCGCGACAACTGTTCATGCAAAAGAGGCAGTGAGGATGCAGGTTAGACTATCGAACTTCTTTGCGGATCTTTCTTTTCAAGACGACTTCAATTATTACTCCAGACAGACCAGTGAGAATAGAGTGAGTGGTTGTCACAGGAGCAATGGCGCCCATTGCTCGTCATACCCACTGCAGGTTTCGCTGTTGCCAAGGGAAGAACATCCCCTGAGCTTTCAACCTGCAAAAAGCCAACCCACAGAGGGGGAAAAAACTTTTTGGAACTTGGGTTTGACAATCTTTCTCACGACTGGAACAATTCAAAAACAGACCGTCACGGCGGTCGTGATAGTGAACTGAAAGCTTTGCGACCGGGACACAAGCACTTGCGCATCAGCATTTGGTCAATGAAAAACTCGTGTCTTTATTTTTGCTGCCAATCCAGAAACGAGGGAACACATTGCAAGCTTCAAAGCAAACAAGCCTTTTCTCCAAACGTAAAATGCTGATTTCGCTCGTTCAAATTGACTGTTCTGTGTGACAAGTTTGTTCACATCTCGTGCGAACCATACAGTCAATCACGTGTGCTTGGGCAGTCTGCAGATGAATGCGAGAAGTCGTAGATTTCGCAACAGAAAATTCGCTTTCAGTTCAGAGAATGCAATTGTTAATCGCGAAAGATTTGCGTGCATTTCATTGATTTTGAACAATGTCATCTCTGTGTGGGAAACATTCGTTTCATATTCTCTTTCTGTGTCCTTGCGCGCGCTGTGAGTTTGTAGCATTGCGTGTTCTAAAATTTCAAGCGAAAGCGAATTGATCTGGTCAGATCAGCACTTCTCTTCCTAAAATAAGTTTTCGAAGGAACGGGTGCACTGGAAATCTACTTGGGAGTTTTCTCACATGATAGACGTGCATTTGAGATGTCTTTTGTTTTTGTTGGCGCACACCTCGCACACAGCGTGCTGCAAGGACAGCAGTTCCATTACCATTCTGGTTCTTGCTTCGTTCATCTTTATTTTTTTATCTCCTTTTCAAAATTGAGAATTGGAAGCCCAAACTGAAGTTGCAATGTGGTGAACTAATTTATTGTTGGTAGCAAGAGTAGATCTAGTTGTCTAAGCTGTTCTGATTTTCTGTTTATTTTTTTCACCAGCCATTCTTTCCTTCTTGAACAAAATTAATCGAGAACCAAATAATTAAAGTAATTGCCGCGAAACGTAAAACAGCAATGTAAAATTGTGTTGAGTTATCAGTTGAAATAAAATGAAAACTGATACAGACACCGTTGTTGAATCGTCTGTGCCATGGGAATACGATCAGACATAGTGGTGGATGCGCGCACATTGTGTTCTTTGGTACCACAGTGAGTGATTCATTTGAGCCGCGAGAGGATTGACCGGAAGGATGTTCGCGGTGTGACCTGTGTTGGTTGCTCTGAACACCCTTGCGAGGCTTGTGGTTGTGAGGTCGGGTTGGCTTTCAGTCTGGTTAGAAGTGCTTTTCCCCTGCGAGAGGATCCAACAACTTGATCTGAAAGCTGCAGTTGAAGCTGCTCAAAACACTTCTTGGCTGTACGCAAGCGCATGAGATCTAGATCTACAATACGTTTCCAGTGCAACACAAGTCAGTGGAACGAGTTTCTGCTGCAAACTTATGCGCAAAAGATCTACTACACTGCAGCAAGACATTTTGAATGCACCTCCATTGATGTTGGACAAACCAGTCGAATGGAGAACTGGTCATTGGTTTGTCGTTCCTGATATCACAAACATTGAAATACTCAACGTTGTCCACGAGAAAAAAAACACCACACGACATGGATAAAGACAGTACGCTTTTCAGACCAGCAAAGTGACCTTGCTTGCCTGCGTGCAAAACGTGTTACCGGAAAATAGATCTTGCCGTCTGAAGAAACTGTGACCTGTTGGAATCGTTGGAAGGACTTGAAAGCTGAATCTGCTCACAATGTGGAACGTGCCTTGGTGATCGTCGCTTTTTGACGTTCGAAGGGTGCACTGCGGGTATGAGACATGTGAAGAAGGAACCACCTCACCAGCAGTTGTATCGACTTGTGTACGAACTCGCAGGTGGAGGTATGGCGCTTTTGTTTTGCTACGTTGACGCTTTGGCGAAATTCATTTGACGGTTTCAAAGGCGCGCCGAATCTGGACGCGGACGTGTGGTGCACGTGAGCGTTGGCGTCCAGTTGTCCAAGCGAACGCGTTGTATTCAGTGAGGGATGTTGAAATCAACAAGCGCCTGGGTTTCAATTCTACTGCAGCTTTGAGATACGTGTCGCACTCCGCAATTTTGGTGGCGGCCGTGTCGTCGGCAGCGAGCACGATCGGCTACGTCATTTACAAGGATTACAGCCGCTACAGGAGGATGGTCGACACGTTCGCCGCCGGGAACATGCTCGAGCCGTTCACTGTGAGACCCGCGCGCGCTGACATCGCGAAGCCCTGTTACTGTCACCAGTGCTTGACATTTGAATTTGAACGTGCTTCTTCGATTCCCCTGGTAATGTGCACTGATGTTACGTTTATATTCGCAGCACACCAAACATGAAGTGGCGTACTTCAAAAGACCCGAAGACGAGGCTCATGTCAAAGAGATAATCAAGCCTGAAGTCAGCAATCAGTATTACTACATCTTCGGTGAGGTTGGAGTTGGGAAAACGCGTCTGGTGACGAACGTTGTGCGTCACGCCATTGACAAATACGGTCGCAAAGGACTTGGAGCGCCTGTTTACGTGCTTACAACTCAGGTTCGTCCTCTTGCATCTCTTGCACAATTTTTGGGTGGGACCTTCAAAAAGGATTTCGGCTTTGCCAATTTCAATGGGGCAAACGCAAAGTTCAAAGCAGCGAATCAATCATTTTTACTTTCCTTTGCAGGGAAGTTCGTTTGCCGACTCGTTTGCTGCAGCAGTACATTACAACTTCGACGAACACATCAACTTCAAATCTTTCTTGGATATCGTGTTGCGAATCGGCGAGCTTCCGAAGTTGGACGAACAGTCGAAGTTAGATCGCGTGTTGAACGCAATCGAAAAGGCTGCGTACATGTGAGCATTCGTAATGGCCAAATTTTGTTTGGAAGTCGTGCATTTGATAACTTCACCCTGCCCCTTGAAACATTGTGATGTCGGTGCGTGGGTCAGATGTTCAGCATCCAGAGGCTGTTTCACGATCAAAACGACCTCCGCTTTCACTCACTGATGCTCGTGAACCTGCTCCTTCTAGTTACCTGCAGAAGAACGACAAGCCGGTGGTGATCGTCGTGGACGGGGTGGATGCCATCTCCGACTCGCCGCGCTGTCTGCAGCGGCTGCAGGAGAAGGCCAAGCTCTGGGCCGACACCAACATCGCCAAAGTACGAGGCCTATTGCCACAAGTGAGGCGTGAGCCTTGCACGTCATTCTGCACGAACAAGTCAAGCTGACTTGAGAACAATTTTGTGTGAATTTTCAGTCGGAATTGGAATTTTGCACTTGCAACTGTACAAAATCACGGACACAGATTCTTTTCACGCTTTCTTTCCAAAGTTGGTGTTCGTGAGCAACGACGAGAAAACCGAAATGATTTTCCAAAGCAACCACAGCGCCTGGTCGAGAGGAGCGATGACATTCTTCATCGACGATCTCTCTAAAGGGCAGGCAAGACACTCTCGCCTTGCGATTGTACTCAAGATTTGTTGGTTGCCTTTTTTTTCCAAACGAAAAGTCATCGTGTCGTTTTGCCGGACAAACTTCTCGAGGCAAAACAAATGTCAAAGATTGCAACGCTTTTTGCAGGCCGTAGAGTTCCTGCTGCAAGAAGACGAAATTCTGCAAAAAGGATCAGTAGTGACTGGCAAAATGCCTCCAGAACATGTGGAAAAGGTGATCGATTTAGTCGGCGGAAGACTGCAGTTGTTACTGGTGTGCAAGCAAGGTTGGATGGAAGGAAAAACATTCAAGGAAACAGCTCAGCATTTGAAGTTGAAGGAGCGAGTGAAGTTCAGGGACATAGCTGGCGATGAGATGATGGGGAAGGTGATCGAAACAGTGCGCGCAGCGCCAAACCGACGCATACTGCTCAGTAAACTGGACATGCTCACGTCTAGAGAGGTGGTCAATGAACTGGCCAGGAGGAACATCATCAAAATCGTGCAGGATGAGAACAGTCGCTTCGTGGTCCAAATCCAGTCGAGACTGACGGAGCAGGTCATCGACGACCTGGCCGTACAGCGAGCCGCCAATCTGAAGGCCACCGGTTTGGCCGAGAAGGTTGGATTTAGATGATTTGCGTTCCTTTGTATGAACGTGGCATTTTGCGACTTCATTTGTTGTGCAGAACCAGGTTTTCTTTTGGTTCATTCAACACATGCTGCTGTACCTTGCAAATCCGTCACAGCCCAACCCCAGCGTGCCTCACCTGCTCTTGGGTTCCCCTTCCAAAACTTGACATTCCATTTACACCAAACAGTTCTGCGTTGCCCTTGCTCTGCCCCACCAGCCATCGCTGCAAGGTTTCATTTGCGCGAAACGGAAACCCCACGGAAAGCGACCAGTGATGTTTCAGTTGAACAACAAGACACGCGTTGAACATAAGATGTGTATTTGTCGATCTACGTGTCCGATATGATACCAGGGACAAAAACTGTTCAAAGCCCGTTTTTGTGACCTCGCAGTTCTAAATGCCTGAATCTCCTCCTGATGTTGTAAGAATTACTTACTTTGTAAAATCTCGTCAAATGAATCAATGCTTCAACATCTGTGACATTTGTGGAAGGCAACAACGTTCCAGAAACTTGCATTAGCGATGCCTTCAAGAATCAAATTTCTGCCAACATAGCCAGCAAGATTAAATGTGGTGAGAACCACAATGAGAAAGCGAACTGGTGAAAAGTGCACTGACCCCAGCAATTTCCACAACAATGCTCGTGGCAGCAGAACGGCAATTTTGTCTGTCAATTTCTGCAGAGCACATTGCCACGTTCTTGGCAGGACTTCAATCGCTGTTGACGGTCAAAGGAAGCACGATGATTTCAGTCCAGGGGCGAGGTCCTCGCATGTAAACTCCAAACATCGGCAAATGTGTAAGCGAAGCAGTCCGATGCAGTGGATTCAGCACTTGATTTCTTGTCCTCCGTTCACGCTTTGGCACCAGTGACGGAATCATTTCGGAGCGAAGGTCGTTCCGTAGAAGAGCGGGTTCTGGCTGCGGCTTCGTTTCCCGCTACGCGCCAGCGTGTTGCCGAGACTGTACACCACGTCCATGTCCTGGTCCGTCAGCGTCGCTTCCGACTGCAACGAAGAAAGCAATCCCAAACATGTCCGAAGAAGAAAATTCGGAAGGGTACTTGGTGCAAGTGGTTGCATGTCTGAAGAAATTCGCAGGACGACTGGACGGGTGAATTTGTTGATCAACACACGCAGCAGGTTCAGCAGTCGGTGCGTATGAAAACTGCAAAGGTGACGCTCACCATTTTGGCTTTGACCTTTTGTGGAAGCTGTTCCTCTGGAGTGTAGACTTCCTTTTGTGGCCGAAACAACTTCGACTTGTCTTCGAACATGATCTGTGCACAAGCGACACGTGTCACGAATCACGATTTTGGGGAACAACCCAAGTCAAGTCACAAAAGACGTTTGCCCTGAAGTTTGCAGCGTATTTTTTTGTTCCAATGAACACGCCGATGTAACTCACCTGATAGACATATTCTATGTACATTCCCCTGAAGATGCCATCATAGACAGCCTTGTCTTCAGTCCAGTACACTTTCACTGCACTGCCAACATCTGGTGGCCCGTCCTTCCTGACGTTGTAATTCTGCCAAAAAGTCGAACAAACGACACTCAGGTAAAACCGTAACTTTCGTGCAACCTGGTTCTCATGAGAGATTGTTCAGTCTGATGTTCAAAGACCACATAACAACAAAAGTCGTTTCCTCGGGGAAGGGGGGGACGAAGCCACGGCACTCTGATCTGTTCAAGAAATGCGCCAAATTTTGTCCAAAGTTCCACTGGGCGGGGAGAAGGGGTTTCTGTCAGCATGCACCGTTGCAATATATGACACCAACGCTGTGGCAAGTCGTCGGTGTCAAAAGAGGAAAATCCACAACATGTCAACTTGCCTTTATATATTCTACGTAAACGTTATTGCTGTAGCTTCCGTCGTCGAAGAGAATCTCGCAGAGCCAATCCTCGATCACGTCGATGACTGTGCCGCAGTAGTAGCGTCCGTTTTTGTGCTTGGCGATGGCCTTGTCCCCAACTTCCAATTTTGTCATCTCTCTCTTTTCAGGCTGAACACAAAGTCTCAAGTTGGAGATTTGCTGAGTTTGACTTGCTTGCAATGAATTGATCAGAATACTGGCTTGGAGTTCCCAGGTTCACGCGAAACGTTCGAGTCAAATTCTAAGATTGATCACCTTGACATCGAGTTTCTTGGAGACGTGTTTGAAGCATTTGATGTAGAAGTAGGTCGAACTCCAGTGAAAGGCAACGCCAGCCGCAACTGCGCACGTCACATGGAAAACCGTCCTGCACTTGCGAGCCGAGCAGACGACGAAGCCACCTGACGTCTCAGCCGATTGATGAAATCCACTGCAGAGTGCACATTTCTGCACAGAACAAGAACAAAATGTGATGCATCGTAAACAATAAAGAAAGAGATGACAGTGCGTCTCGCGGCGGTCTGGGCAGTCAAATGCACAACTGACACTTGAAAATTTGACGAAACCTACCAGTTTCTTCCTTTGGTCAGATATGTGGTCCAGCGATATCGGATTCTGCAAACTGTTTCCAGTAAACTGAATCTCATCGTTCGGCAATGCACACACGATGTGACACCAGCTCTTGCTGTTTGTCTTTTTCAGTGCACCGCCCCTCATGTTGCACAAACAGCAAACCTACGAGATACAACGAGCACAACACTGAGAGTGGTGCTGTGGCTTTGGTCCAAAACCACACAGAAAAATTTGAATTGTCTTACTGCGTCAAAATTTCCACTGCTGCATTTGTCACAAGCCCACTTCTTTGGTTGATCTTCGAGCAAACCATAACAAACTGAAATTACAAACAGCCAAATAAAGCCGAATACTTACCAACAGAAAGTACCACAACTGTCCGTTTTTCCTGCTCCTCCCACTTCATTCGGGTCCTCTCTACCTCTCGGTGCACAGCCACAAACTTTTCAGCGAGTCAGCAAGTTTGAAATACTTGAGCTCAAGTGAACTCATAACTTACACGCATGAACACAAACTTGGCACGAGGAGCACCGCAACAAAAAGCTTTTTTTGTCCGACGGCGATGATGTCATCCCAATCTTCTGCTTGTAAACGTCGGGCATCAAAGAAATTGATGTGCTGGGCACTTGCTCTGAACTGGTCACAGCGGGTGGTGCCTGGAATAAAATCCGCGACTATTTCGAAACAAATGAGATAAAACCAGGGCGTGATGTGACAAAGAAAAGAGCTGCGGAATGCTCATACGGCCACCGGTAAACTGCATTTCGAGATGTGAAAGGCGCTCGTACGAACCTCGATAATAATACTCTTGAACAAAGCGCAGACTGAGCAGTACGGAAACTCATAAGAGGTTTCCTTGTTGAAATTCCTCTCTGCCTGTTGGTCTGTTGACTGGTTTTTGAACATTTCGAGAAATGGCTTGGCCCATTCCGGAATTTCATCCTCACTTGCTTTGCGTTTTTCTCCTGCATTGAACATGACACAAAGCAGATTTTTCTGGATGCTGATCAAGTGCAACTTATGACAAAGTCCAGGACACATACAGATGACCGACAAAAACAAGAGTTGTCTCGTGTACCTTTGTTTCCATTCTTTTGTGTTGGCTTCTTCGTGTTCTTTTTCTTTTCACAGGACTTTCCCTGTCAATGCAAACCAGAATTGCACTCTCATACGTGAAAGCAGAGAAAAACTGCCACGCAGCGTGTTGTCAATTGACGCACCTTGTTGCTCTGACTTGTGCTTGGCTTCTTGGAAGAAATCCCAAAGTGTTGAGCCCACTCCAACGAATCTTGAACTGGTTGAAACAAATTCCCACTGTCCGAGGTTTCGCTTGGGTCGAAAACGAATGGATCAAACGGCACGTTTTCTTGTGCTGTCCAGCTGAACAAGTTGTCTCCAGCAGAAACAAGGGAGCTCACGTCTTGTGACAGTTGTGACTGCAAGTGAGGATACTTGGCCCCAGTGGATACAAGAGAGCTCAAGTCTTGTGACAGTTGTGACTGCAAGTGAGGATACTTGACCTGTTCTTCTTGAACAGGCACCTTTGCATTTTGTGTCAAGAATGGGTCAACGGATCCGACGATGTTGGTTATCAGGGAAGAACTTGCACCCCCTGTGCTGGACATCGGAGAAACGCACAAAACGTTCTGCTGATCGTCTCCGTATTTGCTCAACAAATCCAGCAGCTGTAAGTGCTCCTGTGTTTCTTCTTCCTCCTCCTCGGCGCAAGTATCGTTGAACATGATGCTGTCGACAGCACTTGGCAATCCATTCTCATGCTCCGGTTGTTTCGAACCAGAAGCCGCGTGTGATGGGAATGGTGACTGCAAGTGTCCTTCCATCTGGCAAAACTTGTTTCAGGTTTCTGGTTGCAGGGAAGACAGTGCACCAATTGGTGACGGTGATTGTCGGTCACTGCAACAGAGAAACCAGGTTAAATGCCTTCATCATGTCTTGGGAACATTTCTTGCCAGAAAGGAATCGACCCTCGTAAATACCAGGTTGAAAGTCGGTGTCGACATGAAAGCACAACAGGCGCCCTTATTTCCAAAAGTGATACAAGATGCTTTGCCGAACCACCAGCATTGGTATCCCCCTGGCAAGCGCATGTGGAGTTCATAACTTGCAGGTTCTCGCCAAAAGTCACCAACCGTTGATTTCTGGCCATGCACCGTGCACAAGGCGAATGAATCGGTAAGCAATCAATGCTAGAAACACATCGATTTCAGTCAACCAAAGATCCAAGCTGGCAGCTGACAACACATGGTCTCGACCTATGAACCGCGCGATGTTCAGATTGCCGCTTGCAGTGATATCACAAACACACTGGTTGGTATCTCAGGAGAGACTGTCCCCGAGGGCAGGAACCTCTGTATTTATTGACCTCTTTCCAATCACGCCATCTGGTGAGCAGTAGTTTTTACAGCTGGTGTGTCACACCATACTCCTCCCCCACCAGGGGGCAGAGGGGTTCAACTATAATTTTTAATATTCTGAATATTTTTTGTAATAATTATTTAGATAGAAAATAGATGGAAAATAGCACAATGTCACTATTTTGCTGGCTTTAGCCTGCATAACCTCCCCTATGGGGTGGTCACATGACCCCTCGAGGTTTTCCTTTCCAATATAGCTGCCCAGCAAAGGAGCATCACTTTCGAGGAAACCAAGCTGTTGTCTTTTCTCCACCAAAATATAATTAGAAAATTGTGTGAAGAGGCTGCCAGACAACATCTCCCAGAGACAGACCTAAGGGTGGTCCAAGTTGTCATCCGCTATTTCAATTTGGGTCCGGCATCGCACCAGATCTTCGATCGACTGGTCTGGCAACTGGCCCACACCATCTAAGGTGAGTGGTTCCATGTCACCCCACAGCTGACAGATTCTCAAATCTGGAACCCTTCTTGTCGTTTCCGGAAGCACACATGTCACGTTCGTGGTCTGCCATAATGACAACCTGAACCCATTTTAAAAGACATCCACTCCACGGCATGATAATTTCGCTTTCGTTTTGCCTACCTTGCTGAAAACGTTCGAAAATTCACAAAAGACCCAAATTTATGGGCGCCGCCATTACACCTGTTCGAAACTGTCGCTTCACGTCCCAGAGAAATGTTTCGGGTTGACACACGGTGAGCCTTGGCTGCACTGGCAAATAGCTATTTGTTTTGATTTGGAAATCGTATGGCATTTAAAATGAAATGAGAATATATTCCACATTTTTGAATCACATCAACTCGATCTATGTGCCACAGGTGCAAACAACACGTTGATTCTTCCCAAGGAAACCCATCCAGTTCGTCTCCGAATGCCAGGTTGCACAACATTGAACATCACCATGGAAACCACTGCCAGCTCACTTCTCTGTTTTCAACCATGAAAACTGAAAATTGCAAAAAATCCCATGTCGCCAACTTGTTTTACAAACATATTCTGTGTTTTGTGTGCGTGATATCTCTTTGTTGAGGACTGTGGCAGAATCTTGTCAGTTGGTTTCTTGAAACAAACATGATGCCACAGGTCAAAGATGACAAGAAAGAGCCACTTTGGAGAGACTGGGACAGGAAAGCGCAGAAGAAAGGCATCAGAAACACTGTTTACTCGGTGAACAGAGATGAATACACGGGAGAGTGGCTGGAAAACAAGAGGCATGGTAAATATTTCGTTCACAAGTGTGGGAACGTTGACATGAGTTTTTCGAGTGATGTTGCAATGTTTGTCAGCAGACTCTTGTCCACATTTGTCACAGCAAGCCGCTTGAACAATTTGCAGGAAAGGGAACATACAAATGGAAAAGCACCGGCGCTTTGTACGATGGTGACTGGAAGAACGGGAAAAGAAACGGATTTGGAACCTACAGCATCCCCAGCAATGACGGCGGCTACCAAAAACAGTACTCGGGTGGATGGAAGAATGACAAGCGTCACGTGCGTGTAGATCTGCGTACAGACTGTCTTAGATATCTACATCCATTCAGAAGTCAAATCACCAGCCACGAAAACGTGCAGTTGAGCACACAAAGATGTGTTTTATGTGTTTGCAGGGCTACGGAACACATTTTTACACAGAATCGGAGTACTACGAAGGCGAGTGGTACGCCGACAAACGGAGTGGATGGGGGCGAATGTACTATTGCGACGGTTCCATTTACGAAGGCGAATGGTATGACGATCAGAGAAACGGCCAGGGCATGTTCCGACTGCGTGAGTTTTTATCTTTATCTGCAAAGCGTGCACAAAGTTTTTGTGAGTCCATTCAGTGCAACAAGATGTCAAGGTCTATGACGTGTGTTTCTTTCAGCTGGAGAAAACAGATACGAAGGCAGCTGGAAAAATGGGAAAAAGAACGGACCCGGAAAGTTTTTCTACCTGGATCGCGGCCAGTTGTATGAAGGTGTTTGGGTGGACGACGTTCCGAAGTGCGGCGAAATGACGGATTTCGGTCGAGATTGCGCCCCAGCTCCAACTCAGTACCCCATCCCCAAGGTATTCTCTTTGCGACCAGAAAGCGAGGATCATTCAGAAGGCAAGTCGACATCAAAGAGTGCAGAGCGACTGAACGAAGACTTCTCTTTCAGATACAACTGGACAACCCAGTCGACGTTCTCAAAGAAGCGAGTGAAACATATGCGCAAACTCACGACTGACTTGATGCCTCGAAGTCGACTTGAGCTATGTCTCGCAACCAAAGGGAGTTCGGACGCACGACTGTGGCTTGCCGCGGTTTTTCGACGACCGAAGCACGTGCATGCAAGGCGAAGGATAGACCGTGCAGGATAAAGGAGAAAAAATCCCAGCAAAGTGCACTTTAAAATGTTGTTCAATTCCTTGATACACCGAACGTGGGAACGTGCACACGTCAGAGAATGTGCTTTCGATTTTCAGCACGTGGAGCCCAAGAACGGATGCGTTTTGTGTGAGGTGTCTGAAGTCACAAACAAGACATTTTTCCAGTGTGCCGCGAAAGGATGCCACAAAATGATGTAAACGAAACTTCAAAAGAACCAAAGCGGAGCGTTACAGATTCAAATGTTACACAAAAACGTAAGCGTGAATGAATCGCCACATCGCTGGAAATATTTTGGCCACGTCGTAGAACAAAAACGGACACACGGACCAGACGTTGCATTGTCAGAAACGTGGGTGTAAACACTTGCAAGAATGTTGGATGTGTGTCTTCTCACAAATATTTCTTAAGATTGGTAGCATTTCAAACCATTTATTCTTTCAACGAGCTTTTTCCTTGCACTAATCAACAAGTCTAAGCAACAGCATTTTCTGCGAGGTACAATCTAACGCTGCGTGACAAGATATGCACTGCGGGCCAGTGAACAAACAAACAAGCACAATGCACAATTACCGGTGTGCATAACAGTTATGCATATCACAAAGATTCGAAAGACTAGACTTGCTTCTGTGTTACGGAATGTGGTCAAGTGCTGCAGAACTGAACTGCAACGAAGCGAAAACAGAACGGGAAGTGTTCTGCACAAGCATGACGAGATACATAGTGCTGTAAATCGTCTCCAAATAAATGTGTGAAACAGTTTGTTGATCAAACACACGTTTGTCGCTTCGAAGATGTGAAAAACATTCCTGGAAACTGGCTTTGCCCTCTGTACAGAACGGACCCACAAGAGTCAATTCAACTGGCTCAATTCCTTTGCGAGCTACTTCACGAAACAGATATCAAAATGGACAGTTTATTTGCCACGCGCAGCATAAGATCTCCACAACCATCAAAAACGGGACGCCTGTCTGGCGCAACTGTTCAGTAGGGAATCTGGTTCTGATAATACTGGATCATGTCGTAGGTCTTGCCTCTCCAGCTGAGGTAGCACTCGCTGATGATCTTCATCATGTAGTTGGCCGCCTCACGTTCGCTGGCGCCGGGAGCGAACCGCGCGCGCAGCTGCTTGATGGTGTGACCGCGGAAGCAGGGCAGACCCGTGTCAAGCATCAGCGACACCAGAGACACAATCGCCTCACGATTGGGCCTGCAACCAACCAGCAACCAAGACTGTCATAAATTTGGGGCCTTATTTGCAGCCAAACAGATCACTGAACGCGGCAATTGGTCCAGCTACACGCACAAGATTCCGAAAGCCTCAACAATGTTGCGCAGAAACTCACTTGACTTTCAAGTGGAAAATCAGCGGCGTTCCAGTTGGATGGATTGTGTGGGTTGAGGGATTGTATGGGTTGTCAATAGTTACAGATCAGTATTATGTTTTGTGGCTTTTCCCATTTTGTACTGTCTATTTTTGT
>JAAUXT010011265.1_pt1 | contig 22636 bp, 18 predicted proteins | sample 7278171 | NCBI WGS metagenome assembly JAAUXT01 (sample SAMN14350112, study PRJNA611818) | marine sediment metagenome | isolation source: surface marine sediment (1.8m) | place: French Polynesia: Moorea | collected 2018-08 | reverse complement strand
GGATAGTGGCTCCATCTAGGGTAATGCTATGATTGGCTGTGGCTGTTGCTGTGGCTATGGAAGGCCATGGCAGTCTTAGGGGTTGGTCATGGTAAATATATATAACAGTGGCTTCGAGCCACAGTGAAGGTTATCTGCAGCTGGCGTTGTGACACACTGAAGTTTCTTGAATTTGTATGCAAGCAGATAAAAGTCTGTACGCTACCTCTTGTCAATTATTCCACGACTCTTGGTCTTCTGGTGCTTCCTTGTTTTCCTATGAAGTCTGAGTCTGAAAACGCTTTGTTTGTTTTCTCCATTGCTCTTCCAAGGTACTTGTGTGTTGCTGAAGCTGTGGCGCAGTGGCCAAAATGCACTGAAACGTAACCTTTGCGTTGTTGCTCAGTACACAGATTCTATTTGTTTACTGTGTAATCTGACAACGGAACAACACGTTGATTGTTCGACGCCAGTATACTCACGCTGATATACCGCTGCCGAAAAGACAATAACTGAACTATCAACTGCTCCTCTCAATCTATTTTCCTGTGAAAGTGTAAATCAACAAACTGCCTATCACAACAAAGTTCAGTCATTTGTGAGTGAAAGTCACGATACTCACACACCAAGTGCCTGGTGTAAAACTAATTCGCGCAATATTTCTGAGAAACAAGACAGTTTCAAGTCTGGCCTCTTGTGGTCCTTCCTTGCTCGAAGAAGAAAACACGAAGCGCGTGAAGATTGTTGAAAGAATTGAGTGCAAGGGGTGGGAGTGATCGTCCAACACACTTCCTTGCACACAGTCAAGATCGACGTGAGAGTTTTGCTGCATGGGCAGTGTCCTTCAATGAGCAGCCTGCAGTTTTTCGGGGTGTTCTTCACATTGCACACAAATATGGAACGTGCCAACAAAACAGACATCTGACTTCATTTTGTCGGGTCTTCATTGAGTTTCTTTTCTCGATGAATATTTTAATAGCGCACAACTTCCCAAACACTCGATTTGTATTGTCGTTTGGCAACAAACTTTTCGGTGTTGAAAAAGATAAGATGCAACTTTGGCACTTGGCTTCCAATTTAAAGCCAAGACGCGCACACAATAAAAGCAATGTCCACACCACAAGTTGGTTTCACCACGGAAATCACAAGGTAAGAGAAGAGTTGTTGGGTTCTGAATTTGGGCCTCTTTGGTTCATAAGTCTTGAAAGTCAGCTGATCCAGAGTCACAAAAGAAGATTTGGAGAAGAGACTTCGAGGTTCAATTTCAAGAATCTCGGGCGGAGAAGACGGACGCAACCACAGAGAATGTTCGCATGTTTGCAGGATGAAGGTGATCTGGGTGGTGCTGGCTCTCGTCGCCCTCGCTCAGGCGGGGCGACAGAACGGCAAAGGTAAACTCGACACATTACCTCGTTTTGCAGTTTTGAATTCACTCAGGAATTGACAAGGAGTAACATCGCAATCAACGCACTGCTTGGTCATAACGAAAAGCGATGTGTTTGATCTGGGTATGAGTTTTCAAACCCTCGGTCTTTGCTGTTCACAGAGAAAAGGAGACTGAAGTTCTGCCACCCGTGCGACCAGGTCGATCCTCTCGCACTCTGCATCGCGGGGTCACAGTGCGTGCCGCACTTCATCTGCGAATGGGGGTACGTGACATGCTGACAACACACACACGCACCCACACACACGCACAATCATAATGATTCCTTTCCAACAAGTTGGGTGGATATTTGCGTTGAGTGAAGGCGGCCCGACAGATGTGTGGTGAAGACGAAGACGAAGCCACAGCTCCATCTTTACTGTTGCACGTTGTTTCTTTTTGGGTGAAGTTTCATCAGGTCATGGCTGACAGTTTTCTTGTCCTCAGGTGTAACGTATCGGCGTTCTGTGACGTGTGCCAGGAGTTCGAGGGAGACTACTGCGACTTGCCCCAGGCGCTCGAAGACCAACTCATGCGCGAGGGATTCGATATTGAGAGTCGCAGACGTGATCAAGGATGTTGTGAGTACTTCCCATGCTGAGGGTCTGAGCGCACCTCAGGGGGTGGAATTGACACCCACTGGTGTTGTACGTGTTTGTCAGTCAAATATGATCAGATTTTCATCTCAGTCTGAGACGAAGACTTGAACAGGCGAAAACATCAGCGAGAACCTGTTCCTCAGAAGGGGAACGGCCCGCTGGTTCGTCTTTGTTGACGTGTGAATCGAAGGCTGAAAGTTTTCAACAAGACGCCCCCTTTCTCTTCAGAAACAAAGGAAACGTAAAGGGATGAACACAACACGGACGACTGACCAACCACCGAACAAACCCCGGACCACGCGATCAACCGATAAATTTGTCAGTTAAAACTTGTGACGTGACGTGATAATTTAACTTGTGCAATGCTCGTACAATCAACAATTCTTCACCGCTGATCTATTGATGTTGAAGTGGATGAAATAGATGTTTTATGTGTACAACGGACGGACCTGGAACAACGACCTGATGAAAAATAAAACAACACTTGGTGCAATGTGAAAAAGAAAGCAGAACTTGAACACAAAGTCACGTCGTGGGCGTAGTCGTGGGCACAAAAACCGAAAAAGACCCAACCGGGGGGGGGGGAGGGATTTGGACCCACCTAATTGAGGTTGTACTGGGGCACGAGAACCAGGACAAGACCTTTTTTTTTTTGGTTGGCTCCACCTGGGGGTTGAACCTGGGGGGTTGGACCTTCATTTCTGAGCTGGGGTGGGGCCACTTCAAAATCTTACCAAGGATGTCATGCCTCAACCAACTGCCATGGATGCAGTGCATAACACAAGTTCTCTCCTTTGGACGGCCTTGTGTACGCGAAAACACGGGCCAAGTGCAATTGTGCCAACATGAAATGAAACAACACATGTGCACGGCGCCGTCATGTTGAACTGCCCTCGTGATCTTGATCACTGCAGGGTCAGGGCCGAAAAAGGATCGATGCACTCGGGACAATTCTCCAAAGGCCACACACAGCTCACGCGCTCTGTGAGGCCAGCAATTCGGAGAAACACATCGGACTCAGAGACAACCGACACTACGCCCGTTATGAGCATAATGACCCAATTTACGGTATTGATTTGACCTTCACCTTAATTGAGGTCAGGTTCCTCGCCAGTTGGGTAATGGCACTTCGCTTCATTACTCCAAGAAAATCACCGAAAAACGCTGTCAGAAAAGTTTGGCTGGTGTTGCGTGTGTAGAATGGTCAGTGGACTCCCCAGGCTTGTCACGTTTGCGTCGCGTCCAGTCACAAAACGACCATTGATCATAATGACTCTCCAAGGTTGTTGAAATCCTCCTTGTACGAGTACTAGCCAAAGGAAATTGTGCCAAACGCAAAAGAAAACCAAATCGACAAACAAATCCATCGTTACCAAGAAGCTGTCCGAATCTTTGCTGAAGGAGTACGTGTCAAAGAATTGTTTTGCACTGCATTACGAGTCTTGAGAGTGTATTCATTTGCCCAGGAAGCGGGGAAATATTGCGCTGATTGAATTTGGCGGATTCAGCCTATCTGGCGGCTACATCACCCTGTAATTGCGTGTGACAGTTGGTCAATTCTCTTCACGCCTCCAGACTCAGGATGTGGGTAGAAGATCCCACTGCATTCCAGGCCAAAATGTCCAAATGTGAAAGCAAGTTGAAGGAGAGACTGTCAGTATGTGTGCAGCTTTGGTTCTGATAGTGTGTGCAAAAATAAATAAAGGTGTGCTCAATTTCGCAAGATGTTTCTGTACCACCAAGAATAATGTCACAAAACTTAAGACTTAAAAAACCTCAGTGCACCTGCTCTCGTCCACTCAAAAAGTTTTGAACGGAAGACTTCGTGACCTTTTGGGTCCAAGAGGAGCCCACTGTGGAGCGAAGCGCTCTTTGCAGCCCCGCCTCACTGCGCGAGCGTCCCCGCGGGAACCATTCGTTACGCGCCGCAGCGACGTTATCTGCGCGAGAGCTGACGCGACATCAATTGTCCCCACGCGAGTTCCAAATATCAGAAAACAACCTGACAGGCCTCACGTTGTGAAGATATTCTTTATGACCAAGCTGTGAAAGGGGTTGGACATCCCAACAACTTTTAGCTGCGCGAAGGTTCTGAAAAGTCAAGTTCCTGGAAAGCCCACTGTATCGCATTCGTGTCAAATAGACTTTCTTGTGTGGAAAGAACCTGTCAAACCAAGCATCTCAGGGTCCCCGACTGAAAGCACCTTCATTCGGTTGGAGCACTTTTCCTGACGGAATCAACCAAATGAAGCGAGACAGTTTCAAGAATCCATACCTCTCGTGCCCTGTTCAGATCTGGCAGGATTACACAAAGTGCATTCTGGATTTGGCATCTCGGCTCGCACGGGGAACTTTTTGTCGGTTGTTTGTTCAATGACCCAAGTGTGAAGCCAAACGAAAGCCTCCATTACTGACTCCGGGGATCTTCACACTTCGTCCCATCTCCACTTTCCTGCTGAGAAATATGCTGTGTTTTTTCACATTCAGTGGCTGTTTCGTCCACCTGGTCTGGATTCGGCAACCTTCTGCTCTCACTGACAACCAATGCTTGAAAGATAATTTACATCTCAGCCCACATGTCCAGATCTGATTTGTGGGCATCTGGATTGCGAAAAGGAGTCACAGATACGCAAATGGCTAAAGCTACAATCTCCAGAGTAAACAACCGCAAGTACTGAAATTTAATTAGCAGGTTCGCGTTCAGGTCCCAGGATTGATCACAGGACGGAGTGCAGTGACCCAGACCCGGATTTGTCCACAAGGGAAAATGACTTTACCTTGCAATGCAGAGCGAGGAAAGTGAATCCTGTGGCCACATCCGGGTTGACGGGATCCGGGACATCTCGACCCGAGGCTCATCTCACCTGAGCGTGAAATTGGAATTTGTTTTTTCTCGACCATGATTGCTTCTTGTTCAGAGAATCTGAGTCTGAATCGTTCCAGGAACTTCTGAGGAACACACACACGTTTTGAGGAACACAGACACGTTCGTCGAGAGCAGGAAGATGATAGAAAAAATGTGTGTAGTAAAAAGTATATTTTGAGCTGAAACAGGTCACAGCGGATCCAAACCTGGCGAAAGCTTCGTGCAGAGGGATTTCACACTCCATAGCCACGGGCAGCCAAACCCTCGTTAAATTGCGGGGTCTAACCTGGGCGGGCAGGGCCCGTTTGGGTTGAGCTCTCGATGCTGCTCGTAAATCCGCCTTGTTTCAGCACCTCACTCGGAGGTGAACAAATCCCGGTAATGTTGCCCACCATCTGACCCGGCTAATACCGACATTTATCAGGTCTGATGTATTGCTGGAGAGTGAGTGAAGGAACTTGGAATTTCTCGAACAATGAAGTGCAGATCCGAGAAGCATCAGTTTCTGAGAAGAACAGAAACTGCTCTTGTGGATGTATTTCATCATGCATCTGTGGCAGCATTTTACTTTTCCCAACTTTCAATCCATCAACTGTAAATGTGATTTTTTTGAATCAGTGCGCACAGATTCGTTCATGGCAGATGAAAAATTACATTAGTAGTGGTTTTCTGTGTCAATAGTTTGTTCTGCATCTGGTGAGAATGAAATGAACCGGGCGTAGGAACCTGCGTACCTCGCGCTCTCAACACACTCAGACCACCTCATCAAAGCGATGTAAATTTTTGACACGTTGCTCAAAGAGACGTTGGAATCAGTTCCCGAGTGCCAGAGTGGCCTGAAATAATCAGACCCTATCCAATTCCATTTGTATTCATCCGTTTAAAAGGATCTGTCAATTGGCTTATGGATATAAAACATCGCAGGCGAGACGCATCGCCCGAATAGAGAACCTTGTATTGACTTTTATTCCTGGGAAGTATTATCAGTCATCTGCATGGAGCAAGGTTTCTCTGGGTTTCTCTGGGTTTCTCTGGGGAATCAAACTGTGCAACCAACAAAGCTGCTTTTAAAGGGTCGTGAGAAGATTTCCTTCTATTCTCGCTCGTGCAGCACATAAAACTTGAATGAGACAATCCGCGCAACAAATTGCTGCACGAGACGCAGGTCCCTCGAGGACATCTGTTTCTTGGAATCAAAGCCTCATCAGGAAATAGTCTGTATTTTAACTCATACAGCAAAATTTACGAACATTTCTTGAAATTTCCATCGTTTTCTTGTGCCATTGTTACCTCCGTGTTCCCTTTCGAATTCTCGAATAAATTTCCTCATTCCTGGGTCAATATTTGAGTGCCACCCTTTGAGTCAGGGTCAGGGCGGCATGTTTTCTTTCAAATAATCTCGTTTCACGGCTTGAAGCTTTTTGTTTGTTTTCCACAGGAAACAAATATTACGAGGATCAGTTGGACGTGAACTGCACCGAGAAGTTTGACAACATGACAGCTGAGAGTGAGCTCGCCTTTAGTGCTGGGGAACCAGAAGTTTCAGTCTGGTCCAGCTGACCCGCAGTTGGTTCTTATTTTTTCTTGCATCCGAGGAGCTAAGGGATTCACCAAAGACAGGGGTTTCATCTCTGCAAAATTGCAAAGAAAGTGCGCATGGAGTAACGGCTGAATAGAATTAGCTTTCGTTTCGTGAAGGTATCTCTCTCTTCTCTCTCCCCCTCTCTGTCCCACTTTCTCTCTCGCGGGGAGAGTGGATGAAGTTGGTGAAAAGAAACTGATATGCACGTTGCAATGAATGACACCGCGTGCAAACTCGAACAGACTGCTTTGCAAGGACCCTCACACTCTGTCACATCTGAATTTCCTTTTCCTCTTTACGTCAGACTCAAACCAATCTCCCCACGCAGAAGCTCCGAGAGAATCTTTAATTTCAACAGCAGCCACCCAATGTTCAAGGGAACAAGACGACAGCAGAATCCTCGGCACCAAAGCCTGTGGAAGATGTATCCGTCTCGTAAGATACAATTCCCTGAGACGGGCTTCTCTCTCTCTCGTAGACTCTCTGTAGCGGAACCTCTGCGTGTGAACAAATCTCAGTGATGCTGTTTGCCTTCCCGCTCAGCTTAGGCCTCCATCAATCACGCGAGGTGTAATGAGGACTGTCGCTCGGTGCCGTCAGCGCCGTCCGCAAAGCGCCTTTTCTTTCAACCTTCGGAGCTGGACTTCAGGTTACTGTAGTGCAGTGCACATGTCATGATTTTTGTCTTCGATTGCGTGATTGTTTCTGGTTTTGATATCAAGGGAAATGGCCAGTTTCACCTGCTGCAGAGAGAAAGGTGCCGTCGCCGCATGGTGATTCCAGCGGTATTTACTCAACGTCAAATTGTTGCGTTGGCCTGACCATCGATGGCTGCAAGTCCTGTGCTGCAGCGGCGCCGGAGCATGCAGTGAAACAGTTGCCTTGTTCCCCATCTGTCATCAGAAAATAAAGTGTCTGCAATATAAAATTGATCCTCGCATGAAGCTCTTTGTCATTCATGTTTCCAGGTCAGGTGGAAACAGAACTCGTCATTCCAAAACCCAAAAAAAGACTCGATAGCGTCATCCTCGGACGCACGATGTCGACTGTCTCAGCCACAGGAAGAACCGCACCAGCACCAGGTCACCCAGTGCCCCCCTAAAATGGGGAAATGACCATTATCCACACACATTACCCAGGATGTGGGCACTGAAGAAAGCCTCACTTTCCAATTCACTTCACAGGCCAAGAACACCTTTTGTTTCTTTATGTTCCCTCAGCTCTGAGCGGCTTTAAGTCTCTTTCTAATGTGTAATTTGCCTGGGAAGGAGAATTGGAAGTGGCAGTAATTTCCCTCTCGCACCAACATTCACATGGAATATGCATCCGCTGAGGCACATAACTTTATCTTGACCCTCTCAACAACGCTCACGCAAGAAACTTTCCTTTTCTTGTTGTTTGACCGACAAGTCGAAGTCAGCACTGAAATGTCAATCATTTCAACAGTCTCATGAAGACCAAATCCGACATGTCAGGAAAGAGTACGGAATTCAGTCACTGTGTTCCTCTTCGGAGAATTTTAATGTTCCTCAATCAAAATTCCGGCTTGGCTCGAAGAGAAAGCTTGTTAGTTCGCACAAGACCCTGACTGGTCTTCTCAAAGAAGAACAATGATCAAGCTGTGAGCCCAGCTCTGAACACGAAAGTCACCACCTGCTACATTCATATTTTTGCACAGTGGTTCAGGATTACGGGTCTGTTCTCCAAGGACTTGCTCCGGAGGATGTTCCTTCACTTACAATTAAAGTTAAGTAGACCTGAACCCTCTTCATCCCCTATTCCCTTGCATTGTTATGGACATCGCACTGCGTGATAAAGCTGTACAGTCTCTCAGCAGGGACCAGCTTGTTTGTACGTATCTCTTGTGTTTTCTTCAGTTTCCCACATGCAATTGCGTGCTGTTATCCAGATGAAATTTCGAGCTGTCAAAAGGAATTAATGAAGCAATTTTCTCTCCTTCTCTTGCTGCTGTTTCTTTTGACTAATTCAGGACTGGGCCAGGGGGCGTCGACCAGTGTCCGGCCTCATCTTCGTCTGTGTCCGGAGCGAATTTCAGCTTCAAAACTTGGAATGTACTCAAACGAGTATTGCTCGAACACGGGAACAAAATCACACATATTCAACATGGGAAAACAGATTGAGCGTCCTTTGTTTTCATTCTCGGCAAGGATGCAGGACCGCAAAGGTCTGGTGGTCACCACTGAACTTCAGAAAGGGCTGCTGAAAACCTGAACTCTTGGATAAAACTTTTTCTGCACAAAAGGCTCCTGTATGTTGGGTGTTGCAGTTCTGATAAAAATTTGACAATATAGCTCTCCAAAGACAACTTCGAGAAAGCGACGAAGCAGGCTGGGGAAGTCACTGATTGGGGGCTCCATTCCTTGGCTGAGGACTTGCACCCCAATTGAAGAAAATCATGGACGAATTCTGGGGAATGATAAGATCAGATTGTTGAAGTAAAATCAATAGCCATTACACAGATGGGCGATAATGTGCTGATTTAATGGTTTCCACTCACACTGAGACTCTCATCCCGCATCGATTTCTGTCCCAGGCAAAACTTGGGCTCATCAGGCCTCGTCAGATAGAGTCCCTTTGGTTCCAACTGGGCCTAAACGAGACGGGGCTGTGTATTTTCACGGAGTGTATTTTTCAGCGTTTTAATAGGAGATACAAACCAGAATGGCGGAAGAAGGGCTCTTTGTAATTGGAGCCGTGGACGGATTTATTGTCCTGCACTTCCAGCAGATGTGATCATACAGTCCGCGTCTGAAGGTTCTTCCCGGTTCTGGCGGAAGGAAAACGAAATGGAGCTCGGCGTGACAAACTTCTCCTTTCCCCGTTTCTTTTCTGAGATTGACGTCCTGCATGATGCATGCGTGCATGTCGTACCCTGAGACCCAGAGTTCCCCCAGAGACGGTCCGAGGGAACAACGGATCCCAGAGAAGAGGGTCCCATTGTTGCTCTGAGGAAAGTCGACAGAAAGCACACATGATCTTTGTGTTTTTCCATGGCGGTGCTGCACATCGGAATCCCTGTTCGTTGGAAGTCTGACTGCATCCCGACACCAGAGTCTTGTGGCGAAAAGTGACGCCCGAGTCTTCGCCCCATTGAATAGTTGGGCTGCGTCTGCTAATTCAGCTGTCAGCTTCTCCGCTTACATCCGCAGAATGAATAACACAGCCACTTTCTCACCCGAACAACAGGCAACACGATCTCCATGGCGGTGTCGTCCATTCCTTTTGTGTGGTTGTCGCCGGTGTGCCGTTCGTGCCATCTGCAGATCCGAGCTTGAGTGGACCCTTCCAACTCTCTGACCTGAAACACTTTCTTTGTGGTCAATATTTGCGGGAGCGAGCAGACAAAAACTCAACCAGATACAAGAGCTCCAGGTTTTTCATGCACGCACTTGCCACCATCTTGCAAACACGAAGACCAACTCTTCGCAATTTCTTCCAAGGAAAGATTTCAAGCTTTTGTTTCTGTGACAAATAGTCGGAACTAGTTGTTGTCATATTTCTGGCACGTTCCAAGAACAATTCCATCAGTTTGTTTCCCGGACGCTGAACCTGTCACTTGCACAATGCTGGGTCGGGAATTGGGTGCCAAGTGGTCAAATAAGCTCACCCAATCTGCACTGTTCCCTGTTCCATTGCACTTGCTTCATTCCGTTGCAGATGGTGACTGGCTTTTCTGACAACGCGCTCCGAAAGGTTTTCGGCTGATGGCCACGACTTCAGGAAAACTGGACTTGAAATATGCACAAGGTCTGAACAATTCTCATTCTGCTCAGGCTGATGATTCAACAAAAACAGATAAATTTAATTGTGGGGGTGAGGAGATAAACGGATCCTTGACTTCAAATGCACCTTCAGAACAGATTGACCACAGGCGTGTCACAACGGAGGGTTCTGAACTTTCCGTGTCACACCAAAAGTTGTTTCTTTTTCAATGAGACCAAAATACATCAGCACCATAGTGTCAGTGTTCTAGAACTCCATCGTGAGGGGTGCAGATCAACGTGGAAAATGCTTTCTGCTGGGAACAGGAGGTCCCGATGTCTCCTGCATCAGATGACTGCATCTAATTTGTCCGTGTCAGCTGCAGATTTTCTTGTCACTCAGATAAGATACAGAAGAACCCAGCTCTGAAGGCACTGTCTTGTTTGTCGGGAAGTTCTTTGTCGCGAAAAACTCTTTGTGCCGCTTTATAACCAGAGTCAATCTCATGTTTTGTACAAAATGAAAAGCAACCCAACAAGCATGCCGAATGAGCAGCAGTTCAAATCACCGCGAGGCCAGGGGGCTGTCTTTTTGAGACCCAGATTGAATCCAAAAATCAAGAGAAGTTTCACGGTCAGTTCAGAGTGTTTCTTGCAACCTTCGAGGAACCTCGCTTGTGACTCGATGCCACCTTGGTGTTTCCCGGTCCTGTGCTGCTGATTCTACGAACGTGAGAGAGAAATACACGGAACCCAGATTCAATCAGGAAAATTCATTACTTAGAGCTGCACAGTGACACTTAGATTTCGAGGAGTTGTCGCTTGTATGTTACTCAGGGGACTCACCAGACAAGAGAACACCAGTTCTTTATTCGCGGATTGCCATTAACGACCAGACTTTCTCAGGGCCCATCCAGAAACCTGTGACCCAGTAACCCAGTTCGGAATGTTTTGCCGCTGGTTGCTTCTCCAAGAAATCGCTTTTGGTTGAACCATTTTGCAGCAAATTTCTTCGTGTGCGTGTGTGTCCTGTTTGTGAGTTTCCCGCAGTCCTCTGTAAATCCTACAGAGCAGGTCACATCACATGTTTTCTCCAGTGCGCTTGCCCCCGAGTCGGAAAACTCAAAGAAAGAATTATTTTTTCTCCACTTGGAATTGGAATGCAAAGGTGCAAAAGTGCAAATCCATGCAGCAAGCCCAACCTCCAAGTTCCGCCACGGATCAACCTTCAGGACGAATGGAATTAGACAGTACGAAAAGATCGAAACTACATTATGACTCCCAGACAACATAAGCTCTGCTACACTTCGACACCCGAAACGATTCTTCTGTAGCCAAAACAGCAGTGCACATTTGTTTTTTGCACTGCTGACCAGAACGTTCAAATTCATCACTTATAAATGAAAATGGGCTGTTCACTTTCATCTGATGGTATGATGACAATGACTCTCTATTCACATTTTCCGTTTGGATCCGTGGCGCTTCTGTTCAAACTCCACAAGCAACTTCAAACGCACTTGCCGCTTGAGAATTAATCACATCCTTCTTTGATTGGTAATTTGAAAAAATCCCTCAGATCAGAGCAAAGTCACTTCTCTCGTAATGACTTGCACTGTGGTGATCATGAAAGCAGCACATTTTTACTGACATTTCTCTCCTCTCTAGTTCCAGCTTTTTGTTTGGTCTGTTGTTCAACGCACTTTGTGAAACGACGTACGAGTACAACGGAACCCACTTTTCCTGATTAAAATCTTCCTGTACATCCACTGTGGGGTGAAATGCACACGAAGATGACATTTTCTGGCACAGGCCGTAAGCGGGAGTTTTTTCTAGGAGCAGAAAAGTTCAGTGTCCACCCACCATGATTTCGCCAGACAACCTGGGTGAGGTCACAAGGTACTCATTCGTCTGCACCATTTGAATGGCCTGAGCCCTGCCCAACCACATGGAATCACCTCACAGGTGAAATATCCGTCCACCAGTCTAAATATGGAGTCGGCATTCATCCGGCGTGGAAAACGAAGCGGAAGAACAGGAGTTTTCCGATTGAACAGCGGCGCCGCACTTGAAGCACAGCAGAAGTCGCTCAAGCCTCCCCTGAATGGAACCAAAACCAGACCGCATGAAATTGTCGTGAACTGCGGTGGAAACTTCATTCTCCAAAATGTCGAAACTCTGAATATGTGAGTCGCAGTTCAAGGCTGTGCAGCGACAACAACGCCACAACAACGGTCGCTGACCGAGGGACACAATGACCCTGCAGAGCAACACTGCGAGGACTTCGCAGCTCTCTGTGAAACGATGGCGGAATAATGCAGATGTAATGTGGCGGGTCGAGGTCTGCAGTAGCTCTGCCTATGATGGATGTTTAGATTGAATTTCCATTACCACCTCATGCTGCAGTCGGCCGTCTGATACTCTTGACCGCGGACCATTGATGTATCTTACTGTTCTCCGCTGATGTCGGACGCAGGGAGGAGGCCTCAAGTGTGGAATTTAGCCAGTTGAAAGAACACGTCCACTTTTATCCAACCCAGTTGACGAAAACGAGAACAATATACTTTTGTGGATCCGCATCAACCCTTCCCCCAAGACCTTCTTTTTGGCATTTTGATGACAATGTCTGACCAACCACAAGAGGAGTGAGCACGGACCACGCGGAGGTGCCATCCATCAAAACACGATGCGAAGTAGGCTGCCAAACGAGCCGTGAATGAATACAGAGTGTCGTGAAAGGGATCGCAGAGGCTGGGGTTAACTGCTGGGAAATTTGCAGAGTAAAGATCAGTGAGGCACCGATGAATCTGGCGGCTACTCGACAGGACAAAGTAGTCGATCACAGAGGAATAATGGCGAGAATGCATGCATTTGTGCGGCTTCAGAGTTCCACAGAACTCTGCGGACAAATGAACCTTCCGTGAGCTTCTTTTCGTCGGGCAGAACATTGCAAGGTTTTGCCAGTCTGGCTGCTGCATGCTTCGAAAGATAATGTCGCTGTTGGAGCAATCGGAAAACATTGAACTGTGCTTCGCAAAGCATAAAAATCCTGATGACCAAGTGGAAAAGGCCTTCAAAGCCACAAATCACACTGAAGACGCCAGTTTTAAGCGGCAAGGACGGAAGTTGTCGAGACGCAAATCACTCGAGAGGCACTGCGAAAGACTTGTGGGTTATGTTGGTGAAATTGTCACCCAGACGATTGAAGCAGAAGAGTATATCTATCAGAAGGCCATTTTTGTGGCCTTGCCAGTTCTTTGAGCAGACGCATCACCAAGGCAAGTACTCGGATTCGTGTATCGACGTCAGAGTCTGTCATTCTTGCTCAAACAACGAACCTTCATTCCAACAGTTCAACAGGTGCCGTTTCCTGAAGAGACGGGTTGTCTGCGGATGCAGGACAGCCAGTTTTTCAAAATTTCTTTCTTGTTCCATGAAGATGTAAATTTCCGCAGCGAGGACCTGATTCCGCTGCTCCCCTGTGGGCCCTGGGACACAAGAGCTGTGAGCGCGTCGACGTGGGCGGGATAATTGAGTTTGTAGCGAACAGATTGATGAGTGGGAAAACTCACTGCCTCAGAACAAACTGTCCAGACTGTCCCGTGTGTAGTTCATGTCCAGGGTGAATCCAGACAAATGGATTGATCAAACAAGTGCACAAGCCCACAGCATTTGGTGACGAGAAAGCTCTGATAACTGTGAATTGATCAGAGGGAGGTAATACAGTGAAGGTGAATCCGACAAGAGGGAACGAAACAGACATGTACACTGCATTGCAGGAACACTGCTGCAATTTGTACTCGTAAACATTGCGACGCTTCAGTCCTGAGCACAAAGAACAATGAGCTTTTTCAACCAGAATGTTGCCTCAAGTACGTACCATTCTGCAAAAAAGTGGAAAACCCAAGCGACAAGACAATTGCTGGTGTCATTCTGCACTGAGGATGTTTTTCACTTTTTCTGCTGTTGCCACGTTGTCCAGTTTCGTCAAGGTTCCGATGAGAAGAGAACTTTGGCATCTGCGTGGCTCTGCTCACAAAACGTCGACTGAATAACCTGGCTTCACGGCTCAGTCAGGGGCCAAATAAATTGGACGCCTCGTATCAAAACTCCCGTGGATCAGGTGAAGGATTTCCTCCGAAGCAAATCAGGCAAGAAACATATGTGAAATGAGCCAATATTTTTGTTCGAATCTTCACGAAGGGCAATCACCCACGTTTTTTGCTTTTTTCAGACAAGAAAGTATTTGAGGACAGGCGAAAGCAGACGTGATGAGCTGATGGTGTCAAATCAGATCAGCTGGGACAGTCAGTTGGAATAAGAGACAACACGTACTCACATGTTTACCGAGCCAAATGTGTGCATCTTGTTTCGGTGTTGGAACACCAAAGCTAAAATGTCGTTGCTATTTTGGACAATTAGATCAACAACGCGTCACGTGTACCTCATGGCCTGTCTAATTCCAACGAATTAGGATTTACCGTCTCTGGACCTGGGTGCAGAACATTTGGTTCTTGGACCACATTTCCTTCACCTCCCCTGTGCAAGGGTTGTTGCTTGAAGGGGTAAGAACTCCAGAAACAGCATCACGAAACTGGGCTGGTTCCGCCCCTTCAAGCTGCAAGTCATCCCTTTCGCCGCAGTACATATACTGCCACAATCGCACGAAATTTATTTCTTTGATAGCTTTGAGGTAGGCCGAGAATGCTGAAGAAAGCATACCCTGAACATTTTGATACTCTCTCGTTCAAAAACAGCGGTGGGAATTCTCGCTATCTGGATACGTTAGCTTCCCCATCGATCATCTGAACAGATATCGCTGCTGATGTACGAACGTGTTTTACCAGAGTCAGTTCAACCTGGGAGGTGCTGTTTTCACCCCGGATGTATTTGCTCTACCTGATAGCGCAAGAGATAGCACAAACATTTGCGGAATAGATTGCGATATCGGAGCAGGTTCAACGTTTGGTCGATGTCCAGACCAGTGTCCCTGGACAAGTTTATTCTGAAGATCAGGGCCCCATCTGCATATTTTCACCCGACAGTCGTAGAAAACAGAAAGACGCTGGATTCTGGACCCAAACTGATGAACTGATGAGTTGCAGACATCGAACTTCGTTTGTTCACATGGCTGGGTTCCTGCCACCCAACTGCTGGCTGCAATTGCATCTGGCAGATGTGCAGCTCAGAAACGTGTCAAGCGGCTTGCAGTGAGTGGTGGTTGCTGGAAAATAGTTCCTCTAATTTGCTTCAGATTAGGAAGCCAATTCATCAAACTTGTCATGCACAAAGAGTGGTTCGAATTAAAACTGTCACAAACTAATCTGTGTGCTGCTGTCTTCAATGCGACGAAGAAACCAGACCAAACCTCAGGAGTTTTGCTTCAGGAACGAGAAGAACCTGTAGCTTCGATCAGGATTCCTTGTTCCCATGTTACGAACATTCATTATTTTTGTGATTCACGGTGGTTAGAATTCGACAGGAACGTATTTCCATGACTGAGGCCAATTGAGCAAGATTGGCTCTTTGATACCGGTGTCACAGTGACGATGATGCTTTTACCACCCTCAATGCGCACAATTGGGTTCGTTCTGCTCCCCTCCCCGTCGAATCCCGTCAACGACACAGTGAAAGAAAGAACCAGATGTTGGGGCTTCATTCTGAGGCCCGTGTCTCAATTGCCAGAAGCACTGAGATTTTGGCACGTGTCGAGCAACAATTTGACCTAATTCGTACTTATTGTTTCAAATTTCCCAGAAAAATAAGACAAGTTTCCGTTGTCTATTTGTGCGAGATGGGCCGGCGTTGCGCTTTCTTAGTGACTTTTGCCAGGGTTTCAAAAAGCAGTTTGGTTTCTCCAGATGAAAAATAGGAAACGCAAAGATTGCTTGTCACTAATGACAGTTTTCACTTTGTCTTCTGATGCATAATTTCATTTGGAAATGACAGACTGATGAATTGGATTTCTCCTCAATACGACAGTCTTCAGCTTCTCAGCGTTTCTCCGCCCAGTAAAGAAATACGAGGTTTCACAAGTAATTTGAAACATTCTGTCGGTACCTCAGGGTGTTATTTGTGTCCCTTTTGTAAGCCTGACTTGGAATGAGGCGCAGTCCCAGTGGTGCTCCCTTTCAAACGAATTTGTCAAACAACCCAATTTGGAAACACTTTCATCATGTTGTATTCCACTTGCATTGCACTGTCAGTTCTGCGTTGGATAATTTAGTTCAAGAGCCCCATCCCGTGACACTGCAAGGCAAATTTGGGAACTTGCAGGCGAAGACAGATGAGTTGGACACCCAAGATTTGGCTTCATGTGAAATAGATCAAGAGCTCCAAGAAAAGGCCTTTTCCTTTCGTACACCTGAAACATATTTTGTTTGTGTTTGATGCACGAGATTCTCCTGATCTTCAGTGGAACGGAATTGGCTCCGTTTGCGAGATGCGAGATGTCACGCACGAGAAACAGACACACAGTGGAGAACAAAGGAAGAAAACGGAACTGACACAGACTGCCGTTTCTTTGCCTGGTCTCAGCACAAGTTCCTTGTGTAAATCGTGTCGCACCCAGGTCGAAGCTTTGGAGTTTATCAGCACGAACAGAGAAGCGAACACTGCGAACACTTGCATTTTCCACGCGAGTCTTTTTCAACATACAGCGTGAAGCTCATGAAGGATAACAAGATGCCCTAGGTGCCCAGAGTGACGAGCAGTGTGGTTGCAGGTGCGCGGGATGATGTGTTGAACATGAAAGGCACTGTCACCATCAGTAAAACTGGCTGGATACCTCAGAAGACAAGAATTAACCCGCAATGTTGCTTCATAACAAATTTGTGTTGTCGAAAACACACGTAGAGAGTTGAAACCCAGGCAATTTAGAATTGCGGACTACGAAGCCAATTTGACTTTGAAATGTCAAGGCTTCAGACAGACCGCGCAATTTTTGCACGAAGAATTGTCCCCGACAGGCGACGCTCAAAGGACTGCGCACACGGGGTGTGGAAACAAAGCTGAGGAAACACAGAGCTCTATGTGCAGCAGCTCAGGTGCTGAGAAGAAACTGAAGCCACATCGCTTTCGCTTTGAGAATTCAGGGGTCGTGCCGACAGGTGGTGGTCTGTTACTGCAAAAATGCAGGATGTTCTTTGTTCTGATTTTGTTGATGTTTTTCGATGGATGTAAAAACAAGCGAGAGACAAGTCTGTCAGCATGGCAAACAACCAGAACGTGCTTCCCATTCGGCAGGAAGCCATGACAGACAAACACGAAGAGTGAAGCACGTCGACGGAAACTTGCGGGCCAGTTTGCAACAAAAGCGTGAAAACAGTTGCTTGCCTCTCGCGTTCTGCATCTGGATGGCCACGCCCGAAAAATTCCATGGCGCAGTGCGTGTGTTTGGAAGACGGGATTGACTGAACAATGAACAGTGACGAGATTGTTGCGACAAAACAATTTTCTCTTCGTCCTCGAACACAGTGGCTTCAGAAGCCACTTCGCACAAAAAAACCAGTCAGTTTTGTCTGCGCCAAGTAAAAAAACACGAGATGCAAACGCGTTTCTGCCAACGAAATGCCACAAAAACAATAATCGAGAGAGACATTGACAGATGTCTGTAATATCTTGCCAAATGAAAATGTTTTGCCAATGCAAGTCAAAAGAATCACAAACAACAAAATGAGACAATTGTTCAAACGAACAGCATCGAGCGCTTTCTTCAGATCAACGCAACGTGATCAATGTTCTCTGCGACTCCCCGTGTTGTCATAATCACAATTATGCAGAATGAAAACGATCACCAAATGACGAAATTCTCAGACAAATTGAAATGAGGTGCGTAGATCTGTTGATGTACCAGGCTGGTACATCAAGCGGAGGTCCCTGGAACCTTCCCAGTTTGTGCTATTCGGCCGCATCGCCCGAGCAGCACCATAAGATGGCCTTCGCTTCCACTCTCTTCACAACACACTGATAAGACGTTCCCCGCTAGTCTGGCAATTTTCTACCAAAATGGGATCTGTCATAATGCGCGCTTGTTGTGCTCTGCGGGGTATTGATTTGTTTGCTGATGGACGTTAAGGGTCCTCCATGTAAGTAATGGAATGTCCTCAGACACAGGAATCCCGACGCAATCTTATCATGCCCGCTCATTGCCTCGGACATCCCTCTCCCCAAGACCTCACCAATTCTGATCGTGAATCCTTTGAAATTGCTGAATATCCTGGAATTTGGAGTGTTGTCAGTGGCGTTTGTTGCGTCACAAAGGCAATTGTGTTCAGTGACAGCCTTTACCACCCACCGTCTTCTTTGCTTCATGAACAACATCAAGGAGATTCAGCAACAAAACCAGGTATCGCCGCAGTGTGCGACATTTCGACGGCATGATGGCTTTTTGAAACTCGCGATTTGAGTCAAGGACAGGAACAATGTTCAGCTGACGTTACCAAGCCAGTTGACTCCTCATTCCATATGATTTTGGCGAGTCTGAAGATACCCGCCGCAAAAGGGTAAAAGACACTTCGGACTCTGCGAAAGTCCACGTAAAAAGGTACCAAAGTACCTTTCCACACTTCAAGGTACCTTGCGACACAGGGTCAGAACCTTCCCACAAGTGAAAAGGGTTTTGTGCACTTTTGACTCGAGGTTTGTGTCTTTTCCCTCTCCGACGTCGAATCTCTCACTGATGTGCCAAAAGTCCGCCAGGAGATTTTGGAACATATCCGCTCTCCACTATTTTGTTCAATTTGCGCAAAATGTAAAAATCCACAAAGGGAGACGGTCGAGTTTTAGCTTGCTCCAGGTGGATGTGCCCTTGCTGTTGTGTCGTTTCGTGGTACTTCTCTGGCTCAAATTCACCACCGCGCACGCAGGCCGTGCTGATTGGGCCAATTTCTGACTTCGGTTCTCCACGCAAAAATATGTTTCAATGCCCACGATACAAAGAAAAGGCCAAAGGAGCGTGCTAAGAATAAACCGCCTCTCCTCCAGCTGATCCAGATGCAGATACAAGACATCTTGTGAAAATCCGAAACAGACCTTTTGTGCCCTGATATGAAGAAACCACGCTTTTGTCACAATCAGAACTTCGTGTCAAGATGGAGTGTTATCAATGTCTCTGTTTCTGTTTCAAAGAGCAGAGAAAGCTCTTCAGGTTCCGGCACCACGGCACTTGGATGAATGTTTCATGTTGTGCTGCCAATACCAAAGACATCAGTGGTGCTGTAACTGTTTGAATCGCCTCCAATCAACGTTGATTTCCATTCATTCCAAAAGGCGCAGCAACACAGCAAATTGGCTCAATTTATTTCGTTTTCTTCCACAGAGAGAAACTGTCCCAACGCACTCTGAAGAGCTTGGGTCTCACAAGTTGAATGTTGTTGCCACTTTGACTCTCATGAGGTAACGTTGGGTCCAGAAGCTGCCCTCCAGAGCGCCAACCTCCGAAGCCCAACCCTCAAATAAGTTTACTCCTCTTGTTTGCAGCATTTAGTGCAGGTTTCTTTTGTTTCTATCCCTTTTGAAAGTCTTCCCGTTCTCTTGTTGAGCGTTTCAAACTGGAGACTGGTCTTTGCGGTCGGGGCCCAATCAGAACTCTGGAATCCGCTTGAGAGAAAAGTGTTTCAGCCACAAAGGTTTTCTTTCCTGATCGTTGTCTGCAAAAAGAAACTGTATTTCTTACAGTGCTGCTTGTGTAAGTTTGAAATGCAATTACGTGGCTGCAAGTTTCACAGATTCCAGAGCTTGTTAGGCAAATGAGCCACAGGGACAATCAAGCCTCGTGTGGTATTCCACAAATGTCATTATCTGCGTCTTATTTGGCTCGTTTAATGGCGGATTGTGTCGTTGCTGGTTTTCTGTGCGGCTCGGAGTGTTTGCAGGAAGTTGTCTGCCAAGCTTCCCAACCAAAGAAAACTTCCGATCTGAGTGTTTTTGCCAGCAGATCAAAGTGAAATACACAAGGAACATCGCACACTTGCTCGTGTAGTTGTTGCTGTACAATTCTAGTGAAAATCCAGATTACAACTGCAGTGCTCAGTTTTGTTTTTCTTCACTGGTCAAAAACAGTGTGAGATGGATAAAAGTTTTCTTTCATCTGGCGTCATACGAAGACTTCTGCACACAGAAGAAGAAACAATCATTGCAATGGTACACATCACAAAGAATACAAAACACGAGTGCAAGAATGTCTCCAACAGATGAATCCAGATTCATAAATAAGAAATACGACCTGAAAGCAGAAGTCAGATTTATGTCGTTTGTCTCTGCAGATGTTGTGTCCAACAAGCGGGAGACAAACTCTTGTGGCAGAACATTGCCGACAAACGTTCAAAGAAATCAACCAGATTGCTTGAGAGCTGAAAAACAGAAAGTCAGAGACGACCCATTGTTATGCACACATCACCTTGGGTGACAGGAAAAAAGTTGGTTCGTCAGAACCTTTCGCACAGCTGCACGTGCACTTCAAGTCATCCAAGTTCTGTTGACAACACAGCAAGTCTCTTGTCCAAAGAAGATGCACGAAAGATTTCTGTGTCTATCGATAAGTGACAAAAAAGGCCAAGCCACCCAGCACAACAACCGGATGGAATTGAATTGAAAAAGATTCTTCCGTACCTGAAGTGTGCGCAGCATTGCCTCACTCCCGTTCCTTGGCGGATTTGCTTGTTTCCTTTCAGAGGTTATTTGAGATGGTTGGTCAATCGTTCGAGGTCACTCATTTTGAAACAACGGCTGACCGTAACAAATCACCTGCAGGCATCAAGGAAGTAAAACATGTGAACAACACTTTCTTTGTGAAGATGAATTTTAAATTCAGATCTGTCAGGTCTTTTGGACTGTTTTTGGTCAAAGATAATGTGTGAGTGAGGAATTTATCAAGTTCAAAATTTTAGGCTTGTGAGGGTAAAAAGTTCACTCTTTTTGGGGTCAGAAAATTTTGGACTTTACTGTACAAGATAGGAGATATCTCAGAAAGTACAAGTATTTGATGATGGGTGTTTCGTGATGAAACAAAGAAGGTCAGGTGTTGGACTGGTTTTGTTAATTTCTAAAACTTGCACCTGGTTTTCAGTTGAGGTTTAAGTTGGGATGTAATTTGGAATCGGGAGGTTTAGCAGAAACGAGTGCGTCGCTTCAGTTGCCTGATCATTGGCACAGACAAACAAATGTTGAGAAAACAATCACTCAGAACCAAGTGAAACATTTGATTGCCTGTGTAAAATTCAGGCGGCTTATTTTTCCGCCCGTTTTCTCCAATTTGATGTGTTCTGGCAACGAAGTTGCGAGCAGCAGTTTCCAATTGTTGCTGAAGTTTTTCGAACTGTGTTTTATTTTCTCATCGCCAGTGCATCAGTACATCCACACACAAGAACAAAATCTTATTTACGAATTCTGTGCGGCAACAAAATCACTTCGGTTGGTCCATTTCAGAGTCTGCACAAATTTACACTTGAGGAGCGCAGTGGACACTGGAGGCCTCAGCTAACATTCATTGGAAACAATAGGATTGCTTTCGTTTGCAAACTCACCTTTGTTGAGTGATTTGGCCCGAAGCTATTAAAAACCCGGGTCCCTGTTGTGGCATATACAATCTGTGCTCCCCACAAAAACCCATTATCCGAATTTCCCACTGGTTTGCACTGATGAACATTGCTTCGTAGAGAAGAATCCAGTGCTGCGGATTGCGTTGTGACGCCTCTGAAGCAGACGCAAACCAAAAACGCACGGTGTCGTTCACAGCACAGTTGAGAACGAGAAGCAGTGCTCAAGGCAACTGCAGTGCGAAGTCCCTTGTACCGTACAGCAACCGTTGCAAGTCACAATCCTGCTGGGGGGGTGCCTGGGGGGGGGGTGCCCGGGGGGGTATGGGGGTACGGGGGGTACGGGGGGGGTTGGGGGGGGGCATTTCATCCACCTTGCCATATACAGCACTACCACATGGTGCTTGCCCTAAAGGGACTTCGCACAACAACCCACATGTTGTTGTGGAATGAACTCAAGATGAAGTACGGGAATAACAAAAGCAATGCACGTCAAACTGCAAACCAAGACGCTCTGTTGGCCTCGACAAAACAGAACAAGGTCGTGACAGACACAGGTGGAGCAGGGCAAGGTAACCCGTCACGCACCTCCAATAAATCTTGGAGAAAGGAGAGGACGCAATACTCAGGATTGCAATGTTCTTCAGGGTTGCAATGTTCTTGGGCAGGACAGTGATAGATGAAGGGTTTTTTGGTGTTTCAAAGTTTACGCTTGAGTTCTGTTTCGTTTTGTTGTAGCGTATCTAAAATGTTTGTGGAGACTTTGTTTGGTCAGGTGAAGAAAAAACTGTTTGTTGCAGAAAGCACTGGCTCAATCACATTTCGGTTTTACTTGCAACCAAACGGTGAGCTGGTTTTTATTCAGTTGATTCAAAAAAATAACTCCATGGAGCTCGCGGTGATTTGAGGAAATTTCAGTTGCTCTGATTTG
>JAAUXT010115482.1_pt1 | contig 22638 bp, 21 predicted proteins | sample 7278171 | NCBI WGS metagenome assembly JAAUXT01 (sample SAMN14350112, study PRJNA611818) | marine sediment metagenome | isolation source: surface marine sediment (1.8m) | place: French Polynesia: Moorea | collected 2018-08 | reverse complement strand
TGAACCAAAAGAGCCCAAATGATCCCAAATCAATCCTCATCTTGACCATGAAACTGCTGCTGACATACTTTTGGAAGAGGCTGCCTATAGGTAATTTGATTTTGCTCACTCCAATTTCGCTTGCTTTTTCCAAAAGCTCACAAATGGGACCAAGCTCCTCAAATCACCTAAAAAGCAGCCTCAATTTTTCTGTGATCACAGCACTGGTGTTTGTATTATTTGCAAATTTTTCTGCCATTCTTGTTCAAGTGCTACAAAAACACATTGTTGGAACAAAGAGCACTTTACATTTCAAAATGATAGCTATAGCGATCAGTGTGTGTGATTTGGCCGCGTCTTCACACTTCATTTGCATGTTGGTTGCCAAAGCGGTGTTTGGTTCAGCAGAACTTTTTGAGGAGAAGCAGTGGCGATCCAGTGACATTTGTTTTGCCATGTTTGGAGTTTCTTTGTGGTATTCTATTGTGTCACCTGTTATGCTCAGTTTCATGTCTTTGAACAGAATGCTTGTCTCCAAATATCCTTTGCAACCCAAATTTAAATCAAGGCAATTAATTCAAAACTCACTCCTTTGCATGTGCATTCCAACATTTGTGTTCAGTTTCACTTTTGTTTTGACATTAAGATTGACAATGGAACAAGTTCCCAGTGAAATTTGTTTGCCTTTTGAAGATCTGGACAAAGGATATTATATAAAATTCAATGTTCTTTTTGTTTGCATTCTTCAGTTGGTTAGTTTGGTGATCATTATTTGGAGCTCGTCAATGCTGCTTTTCCTGGTGAAATCTCAGCGACAAAACATCACTGTAAACCAGAAGGATAATTTACATGTTCCTTTGATGGTGCAACTTGTAACACTAATGATTTCAAATTTTCTTTGTTGGGTACCCTCCAATATCATATTTATCACGACATTGATCCTGGCCAATGATCCTAAAGACTTTCTGGCTTGGGTTTGTGTTACAATATTGCCCATAAACTCTGTGACCAATCCCATAGTGTTCATTGTCACAACAGTCAGGAAGAGAACAAAACAAAAGAATCACAAACCACCGGTCTTACTCCCAGCACATTGAATGTCATTGCAGACATTGTTTGTTTGAAAGGAGAAATTAACTTCAAGACACACACACACACACACACACACATTCGAACTGACTAATTTTCGAGCTTATCTGCATTACAAGCACAGTCAGTGATTCTGTGTGTGTGTGTGTGTGTGTGTGTGTGTGTGTGTGTGTGTTTGCGTGCGTGGTTTGGGGTTCACCATGTTGCGAGGTGAATGACTGTATCACCAAAAAGGTACAGTACAAGGAATTTTATCTTTTGAACCAGAAAGGCGTTTGGTGTTTGTTTTTGTTTTGCAGTGCCAGTATTCAGATGGAGAAAGTTGAATGGGCCAGCTGAATGGTGAATGGACCAGCTGAATGGTGAATGGGCGAGCTGAATGGTGACATCTTTTCATCAAAAGCAAAATTCTGTTCAGATGTTTTGTTCCAAACAAGTAATACTGGTTCCAACAAAAAGAGCCAAAACGCAAAAAGGAGGACAAAACTATATTTTGGCTTTCATTTTCTTCTGAAAGAAAATAATATCAGGATTGGTTGTTGATGATAACGGTCAAACCAGACAGGTTTCAGAGGAAGTGGGTCCATGCCAGCAATTTTAACATTTCATTCCTGGCGGGGCTGGAGAGGGGGCAGATGAAGTGTCTCAGTCGCCAGTCAAGAGGTCTATGAGGAGTCGTTGCTGCGGTTTGTGGCAACACAGCAACCCACATGTTGAACTCAAATATCCAAGTGGAACAAGCAGCCGAATTGGTTCAAACAAGCACAATATCCAGTGACGCATTTTTGCCTATTTCTAGTGTGGTACTTGTTTGTCCACCATAACATTCTCACAACCAGCCTGCCATGTACCGGGAAAGACAAAATTAAACCACACTACACAGAACAGCAGACTTCACCACACGCCAACTGGCTCTTGTTGCACAATCCCTGTGAGCCCACATGTCAATAATCCTGTCACTTATGACGCTCCAGCAAGATCGCTGTTACCCTCAATGTGCAATCCTCACCACATAATATCCTCTACACACTCGCTTCAGTGAAGTCCTTGTTGACCAATTTATGCAAATCTTGGTTGGATGAGGGGCTGATTATCTTTACTGATTCTCCAAGGACACCAAAAAATTACATTTCTGTGTACTTTTGGAAACAGACAAGCCAAATCAGCTTAGAAGACACACCCTCCAATACTGCGGCATTGCTCTCCACAAACCTGGCTGTGAAAGTATTCTGTGTGAATTTGTTGCCCTCTCCCAGCCTCCTTCTGAATCAAACATTCCAGGAAGATGGTCTCTTTTGTGGAGTACAAGTAAAATGCAGGGAAGGATTCAAGATGCAGCTGTACATCTTCAAGACCATCATGTGTATGGCTTGCCTCACTTCAAGAGAACTCAGGTTTCTCCCAGTAAAAGACGGTTTTTCATCAATGCAGGTTTCACTTGTGTTTGTGTAAAGGGTGTTGCAAACCTGGACTTCAACTTCAGTGGAAAAGTGTAGTGAAAACCTGGAAAAAAAATCAGCAGCAACACAGTCAGAAATTGAAGGATTCACTGATATTTTACTGCAAATTTTTTGTGTAGTGAGACAGGAGAACAGAACAATCCCTGTTTGTTTTGCAGATCTACTTGGTGTCTGTGAGCAACAACAATGAATGTGCTGTGGCAGGCAACTGTTCTTTCTAATCCAAGAAAAATGACACATTTATTCCTGCTGATACAACCCATTCCACAAAATCAAAAAGAGCACAGCTCCTCCTAGAGGGGCACTAAATGCCATGGAGAGTTTTTCCATCAGCAGACACTTCTATGCGGTGACAGTCCATGGTCTTGCCGCCACCTTGTTTATTTTCGTACCATCCCCTTCGTCCTGCGCGTCCTGCGCGTGTCTTGGAGCAAGCTTTGCACACAGCAGAATTCCCTGTAATCATACCAAATCCAGAGTCTGTTGCACACAGCTCAAACAGAACCATGTGGGTTGCAATCATTTGAGACTCTGACAAAAACACCCCAACTTGAGACATGGGCCAAACTCTTAAATTACTCCAACAGAACAAGTTGTGTTCAATGTGCAGGGCAGACGCAAGGAAATTTTCAGTCAGATTGTTTCCTTTCTATTCACCAATTCTCAAGTGTTGAGAAAAACATATTCTCATCTCCTTGAGTGAACACCACAGTATCACAAACATTGAACATCATGGCAAACCTGCAAAGCTGACAACTTTCATGCCAAGAGAGCCAATATGATTGACCATGGTGTCAACCAAAGCACCAACAGGAATGAGAGGATCTTCAGATGGCTGAAGCTGAGTTGCCATCAGGGCAGCCAGGAGCATCATCACAAAGTACTTCATTGTGTCTGCTAGTTTCCTGCAAAGCAAGTTGATGACATTCAAGGAAAGATATTGCTTGTTCTCTGAAATGTAAAAGAAAACAGAGCAAAGAGAAACCCAATGCACAATTCACCAAGCATTGAAACACCCACAAATGTTTCAGATTCTGTTTGTTTGTTCTGTTCACTGAGTTGAGACTTTCTGGATTTGCACAAAGCAGCTAACACCAGCTAAAAACGCCTGTTCTTTCTGCATATGATGGCTTTTGCGCAGAATTTTGAAGATCTCAAGATCACTAAATTTCAACATGTTCCCTGTACAAAAACACCGATCTGATCAGGCAGGTGTGGAGAGGAGAAACTGATGCAGTCTTGATAAGAAACGTTGTGGCCAGAAAACCTGATGGTGCGTGTCACCAAGGTTCACAGTTCACTAGTTCCGACCAAGCACGTGTTGCTAATGCAGAACATTTTATGAAATCATTTTGCTACTCGCCAGGGAAACCTCTGAAAGCAGACAAAAAAGGGCATATTTCTCAATGGTGTTGTGAAAAGTATCCTAAGCAAAATGATCTTATTGTCTGCAAATGTGAAGTTGGTTGGTCCCAGACTGGACAATCCATTTTTCAGTTCACCGAAATTGGTCCCAAGAAACCAAGACAGAAGAACGGAGAAGAACACCCAGATCCTCACATTGGAGAGCCTCAGACAACAGAATCGTCATCACATACGAGACTTCTTTGAGAAGTTTCTGAGCATGAACGGGCATGTCGTGTGGACCAAAAACACAATAGGTATTAAGGGTTTTCACATTGGTGACGCGGCGACAAAAAGCTTGCTGCGCGCGTCAAATTATCGGTCCAGACCGATCACAAATTTTTGACGCGGGCGTCAATTTTTTGTTGCTGCGTCACCTATGTGAAAACCCTTATTCCGTTCATTCGGCAGATTTGAGAGAGTGAAAGAGTGTGAGGGACAGAGAGAGATGAGAAGGAGAGAGAGATGAGAGAGGGCAGAAGGGAAAAGAAAGACAGAATGAGAGGGAGACACAGAGAGAGTGAAAGGGAGGAGAGACAGAAAAAGGGCAAAAGGACAGAAGGAATGATAGAGACATGTAGGGAGGAGGGTTGGATACAGAGAATGTAATAGAAAGATTATGAGAGAGAGAGGCAGGGATATGGGGAGGGGAAACAAAGTGAAGCGCTGAAAGATACATTGAAAATGAGTTCAGTGAGCTGGTAGAATGGACACAAACGGAGAAAGAGAAGAGACAGAGAAAGAAAGATGGACAGAAAGGAGGGGAGGTGGAATGGAACCAAGGAAGGAGAGAGCAATAAAACGAGAGAGACTGCTTCATCTCGCTGAACATCTTCTGGGAACATTATCACCTTCAGCAAAATGATGCAAATTCAAACAATGATGTGTTTGTTCACCTCAGCAAATTTATTTATTTCAAAACAATGAGAAAATTTGATGTCCCATTTCATCTACCCATTGTCCAAGTTCTTCTGTTGTCCAAAACACGACAGAATAGAGGTGTTGCGTACATGTTACACCTTCTCAACACACAATGAAGATTCTAATTTCAAAACTTCAAATATCAAAATCATAAAGACAAAACCCGTCCTCCTTTCTCTGTGCACAAGAAGACGGACTGGAGCAAAAGGTGCTAAATGCAGTGAAGAGTGGCTCCATCTGCCGACAGTTCTATCTGCTGACAGTGTCTCTTGGTGCTGCCACCTTGCCGATGGTCCCGTAACCCTCTTCCCGCTCGTGTAGTGGAGCATGGTTTGCACCCGGCAGAATTTCCTGCAATGGGTGCGTTCGGTTTTGGTGCGCCGGCTGACCAAGTTGACCCAAATGGCTGACTTTGCCCACTTCCACTTTCCCCAGCATGGCAGGGGTGAAACAGCACCATTTCGCTGGCAGACAGCCGAGTGCGTAAATCGAACACCACAAATTTGTCATATGCCGGATTGAAACTTGTTGCTTCAACACAAACCTGCCAAGCCAAAGAACTCCCCACCAACAGAGCCAACATATTTCACCATGGATTGACTTAAAGCACCCAAAGTGACCACTGGGTCTTGCAAAGTTTGGATTTGTGTCACAATCAAAAAACACAGGCCCATCAGCACAAAGTACTTCATTCTGCCAGCCAACATCCTGCAAAGAAAGTTGCAGAACATGACAAGAGATGGTAGTCTAAGAACACAGTGAATAGCTGTTGTGCAAAATTGAATTTCTGGTATGCAACAGAAAGAAACTGTGGCTGAACCTTTGAGAGTACCCCTCCAAGTGTGGGGTTTGTTTAGAATAATCACTGGCTTTGACTTGCACATTTGTTTCTCCAGATGAACCAGGAATTGCAAACTCAAACCTCACAAAACAGAACCAATGTCTCAGGACATATCATACCTCCAGACTCTCAGATGAATAACTGCTGGTGTCTGAGATTCTCCCTGTGTACAGTGGATTGACGAACGTGAGAGTTTTTGATGTGTTGTGCTTCTGTGCCAAAACACTAGGCCTGGAGCAGCTGCTTCTCTGAATGTGAGGTTTATTCTCAAAAGGTTGAAAATCAATTTTTGCTGTTTGCCAGCAAGGTCTCTGGAGACGAGAAGTGATCGCATCATGGCAGGTGTGGAGAGGAGGACAAATAGCTCCGTGGAGCTGGAGGTGATTTGTAGCAACGCAACATACAGTACTTGCTTTATATGCCAGCATGGTTCTTTTAGTATTGTTATGCAATGCACCTGAGCCACTTGTTTATAAACAAACACGGGTCAGTCAGTTCACCTGTTGCATGTTCCAATTGCATCACTCAGTTCTTTTCGCCAAGGGCACTTGATGCAATCCAATGGATCCATGAGATCAATCCAGACATTGAGCGTCAGGCAGCAAAGCTGTCCAGGTAGCACCACGTTACACGACACTTGACAAGCCACATTTCATCAATATCCTTCGTCAACTATTTCCACTTTCTGACATGTCACCAGATTTGAAGTCCAAATTTTGCAACCCCAAACAATTTCAACTGTTTGCACTCGTAAACCTGAAAATGCAAACTTGTTTCGGCTGCCCAAATTACGGTAGCTCACAATCAAGTGACCATCAACGATTCGGAACTTGCACAAATCGCCTGAAACACCAAAGCGATGCAGAGGCTGCTCAGAAACATCTGTTCACCAACAGTGAGAAATTTCTTGATTGTCATCTCAGAAAAAAATTGCCATGGAAACACATTGCATGTTGCCATGTAGGTTTCTATTTTGAGAACAACATATTTCCTGCAACACAGTCAACCCCCCGAACTTTGACGCCCAATGTCACTGGCCACCCTGTGTTTGTGCTTGTCAGAAGCCATGAATGCAGCCAGAAATGTCTGTACAAAGGCTGAAGGAAAACAACACAAGAAAAGTTTTGAGGTGTTGATCCACACTGATGAAAATGCCCCCATGAAAGAAGGTTGATGCAGGAAAAATAAGAAAGGAACCAGTTTTCATTCTCTGCATTTTCTGTCCATGATGTCAACCAAGCAATATGGGTGTTTATGAGGTGCATGTGAAAACATCACAAAAGACAAAGAGAGTGGACTTTGCTACTCTTGCAGGCCCCTTTGACTTTTGCAAACAAACCACAAAGAGACTGATGGAACCCTCCATTAAAGGTTCAATCCCACATTATTCTTGCCCACTCTCCTCTTAAACTGCACATCCAGCTTCAGGTGTGTAAAAATGCCCCCCCACCTCTGCTCTGGGCTTTCTTCCCTGAAGCTCAGGTAGGTTTGGTAAATAAATAATTTAAACCTTCATATGTGTGGACCTGTCCGTCCCACCCGTCAATGGAGACAAGAGGGATCAGCTCCTTTCTCCTGGCGAACGATGCGCTTAAGTTCAGCCAGCTGCTGGCATTCAGAACGGTGCTGGCCTGAACATCCATACATCTTCAGTTTTTCAAATGACAAAATGGAGACCTATGTACAGTTGAACTAATGAGTTTATTGTTTCAAGTACTCAACTTGGCTCTTGTAGTTTGGAGTCAGCCAAAAAAAACCAGCAAAAGATTATGGTTTGAAATCCTGACATGGTCCCTTAAATCCCGAGGAGACCTCCATCTGCAGATATCTCCATCTGGTGGCAGTGTCTGTTTTTGTGACGTCCACGCTTTATAAATGGCAGTCGTCCATCTCGCACCTTTGTGCACGGTCTGAACAGAGCAGAACTGCCTGCAAAGTAAATTTGTGTTGTTGTGTGAAAAAGTGAAAAGTATGAAACTTCTGAAAATTAGGGTTTTTACGCAGACGACACGGGTCAAAATTTGTGACGCAATGTCAGAACAGAAAGCATGTTGCATTTGACGCCAGTGCGTCAAACTTTTGACACCAGTGTCAAAATGTCGGACATCGCCCTGGCGGTCTGAATACCCTCATGCAGATTGAAAATGTTGGATGGGGTATGTCAAACTCGTATTCTTACCTGTCATGCTGGAAACTCTAGCAAAAACAGATCCACAATGGTTGACCATGGTTTTGACCACAGCACCCAGAGGGCTCAGTGGGTCTTCATATGTGTGAAGATGTGCAGCCAGCAAAGCAGACAGAACCACCAGCATAAGGTACTTCATCTTTCAGTGAGGTTTCTGCAAATTAGTCACAGAAATAGACCAGAAAATGGTCAGCAACAAAAAGAGGAATTTTGGCACCAATGAGAAATTATTTCAAGATGCCTGGTCGTTCTTGCACATTGCTTCTCCAGAGGCACCAAGAATTGCAAAATGTTGCATAGAGAACAATGATGCAGAATGAACTGAACCCTACCCGCACCAGCACAGGGTAAATAAAAAGCTGCTTGTTCCGTGTAGTCTTTGCCTCAGCAGATTGGTTCGAGTTGCTTCTCATACTGCGCACTTTTCTGCGCATCCAAACAATGAACATCTGTTCCTCTGAGCAGTCTTTCTGACAAAAACAAGCAGCTGTGCAGAACTGCATTGACACAAACAGATGCATGGAATTCCATGCAAGGACGGCTGTGACCAAGGGTACTTGTTTTCTGCTTGTTTGATTTTTTGCCAGGTTTATGAAAAAAGAACCAAATTTGCAGGTCAAGCAACCGGGTTGAAACAGGCCCGTGCTATGAAACAGAAGTCAGATTCTCTCTTCTGTACCACGTGGCTCCATGTTGAAATTTGCTGAATCTAAACCTGTTCCGTTTCTCAACTTCGGTGTAAGGGTGGGGCACAGGTTGGATAAACCCGTCCAGCAAACAAAAAAACAGGAGCGTTTCACTCACACACTTCTTTTTGGATGAAACTGTGAAACAAAGGTTTTCACAGCCACTTGTACAGTGTGTGTGGAGCCTAGATTTGAGTCACCACTTGTCACTGCCTGATCAATATTAGCTGGAGAGAGCTACAGATAGTGAACAAGAGAATCACAGGGAAAAGAACAAAGGAACAAAGGCCGGGTTTTGATGTAATTATGGAAAACTGCAATCTGTATTTACTCTCTTGCAGCACTACAATTTAGCATCAGTGTTTTCCTCTGAAATGCTCTGTTGATTTTCTATAGGCCTTCCTTGATGAACCCTCCTCTACTGTGTGTATTTTCTCACATTCAGAGGAGACCAAACAAGCGGCAAAATATACTCAACTTTCAAACTGTTGATAGATCTCACCAAATGGAGGCAGTTTCTTAGTTTGAGAAACAGTACAGAGACAAAATCAGGTCCAGTATTGATCTATTTAGTTGGTTGATATCTGGCAGAATTTGAGTCAGAACTGAGACACACGTGAACTCAATGGTTCTTATGTTTCATTAACTTTTGTATTTTTACCAAAAAAACAAAAAATATCAGTATGACTTGTACAGCTGTTGAATCACAGCTGCACCAAGAGGTTGATTCCAGAAATACAACTCATCAACAGTGATATCAGAACAATGAACATCACGCATGGGAAATTCTTTGCCAACAAGAACATTTCCTTCATTACCACTACCATAGTTTCCAGTGGAACCAACAAGATCAGATGCAGCAAGAATTCCATTTAAATAAACAGAGATTCCATTATGAGGGCCAAAGTACACCAGAGTTGTGTGGAACCATTCATCCCTTGAGAAAGGAATAAACATTGAATAACTTTTTGTTTTTGTCACAACATAGAAGCTGTAAGAAGAGAAGACACAATTTCAGTTCAATTTCAATACTCATTTCTTGATGTTCTGTCTTGATAACTCTACAAAAACCAAATTTGAGCCAACTTCACAACAGCAGAGAATAGCCATGACAGATATTCACATGAGTGTTTCCTCAGCAACAGCCCACCCAATCAGCCATCGCTCTGTCCGCCAATCATCATCCACCGTAGAAAACATCATTTCATATCTATCTGACACTCTTTCTGCTCTTCATCCACAAAGCCAAGGTGGCGCCACTGCTGCACTCAGACGGCTTCCACAGACAGGGTGTTCTGTACAGCCCAGTTAAATAAGCCCATTGGGATAGTGGATGATTGAAGTAGAGACCTTGTCCAACCTGACAAAATACATTTTCAAGTGTGTAATGAACTGTAGACTTCAAGGCAATTAGCCAGCATGATCACAACTTTTCCTATCCTTGAAAGTGTTTGTGTTTCTTGCTCACAAAAATTCAGTTTCCAAAACAATTTGGGACAAATAGACAAATGACCAAAAAGAGCGATTCCCGCGACAAGGCACCTGATCAACCCATCTCCTGCTGACATGACACTTCTTCACTAAAATAAATACCATACCTTGCCCATAATATGTGTTGGACCATTGTGTAATTCCACATCATTCAAATCCTCAAAATCTTCATAGAAGTGAGGTACTGGTATTGCAAGAACATCTGAAAATGATTCCTATGTAACTTGATTGGTTTCAACACAGCAGCTGAAATATTTTTGCAAACAATTGCACAGCAAAGCCACCTTTCATATTCAACTTCCCCCTCAGTGGTATTGAAGATACTGCAGGCTCCTCTTGCGCAATTATTTGACAATGACCTCCAGAAAACACAAAAGCCAAACAAGCATTATCCCATTCAGACCTGCAAAAATGATAGAACTGCCAAATGTGGATCATTTTTTGAAAGTAGCCCCAGTGAAACCAACAAGTGAATTACCTTGCAGCACACATAATCCTTGATTTTGAAGAATCTTCTTGGGATATCTGGTAAAACTCAGGTGCTACATCAACTTGTTTAAATATATTGTTCTGTATCTGCTTGGTCAGGGTCAGAGCCACAGAGCAGGAGACAAGCAAGCACATCAGAAACACATGGATCAAACTCATTTTCTGCCTAAAGCACTGCAGCCTTGTAAGAGGTGTGATTGGGGCAAGAATTTGTCTTTCGCTGTAAAGTGAGTTTGAAGTGTATTCTTCTGGAAAATGAGCATTGCATTGATGTGGAGTACTTTTCCTGGAGAATAAATTGAGCATGATACATCTTTCACATGCAGCTTCACACAAACACAAGACACTGATAGACAGCACTGGGTGACCCAGCATCCAGTGAAATTTTACTGTCACAGAAAGAGGAAAGCACTTCATATTGTGCACAAGGGGAACAAAAGTATCTGCATGGTATTGCCATAACCCTTCAGTGCGTGCCCTCCCAGAGAACGCTGGATGTGTGTTTTTCCCCTTTTCCCAGCCCTGCCTGGAGTGTGAGCAGACTTCAGTCCATCCCGTCTGGGAAAACCCCAAGACTGGAACTTTGAAACACCACTGACACAGCCATCATATTTTGCCCAACTTCATGTCGTATTGCCGGAAATATACACCCACCCGTTGCCTTTATCCACGTCGCGTAAAACAAGTGCAAAGTCACTAGGCTTCCACAGAAAAGGAACGCCGTTGGCCTCTTCTCATTGAGAAGTTGAAATCCATTTGATTTTCAAACACCAATGAAAAAAACAGTGAAACAGAAGTGAAACAGAAAAGTCCCAATGAGAAGAGACTTGTAAGCCTGGCTTTGCTTACTTTTCTTCGTCTTCACTGAACAAGTAGTGGTTCAACCTTTGAAAGGAAAGTATTCAACTTGAATAGTTTTCCACATTGTGTATTTCAACTGTCCCAAATGATGTGCGTTTAATGATTGGAACTTGCTGCTGTTCCTGGTTGTTGAGTACATCCGATTCAGGTGCACTGGCCAAGAACACTTGGGTAGATTGATCTTTCTGATCCTTTCTCGCGTGCAAGTGCAACTATTCTCCATACAAACCAAATGTGTGCAACGGCCAACACTGTGTTTCTTTCGTGTCTTTGCTCTGAGACAGAAAGTACATACCAAGGCTTTCATAATGAAATATTAGTTTTATTTGTGAGTTCAATGGACAAATTGCAATTTTTGCAGACATAAACTTCAACTACCCCCCTGAACCAAGTAGTGTTCAGTATGAGTCATAGATCTGTTCGATCACAACTGCGCCAAGGGGTAGATCCCAGAAGTACATTTCATCAACATTCACATCAGCAAATTGAATGTCTCGATCAGCAAACACCTTTCCAAGAATAACATTACCACTGGCTTCACCAAAATCACCAGCATTACCAGTAAAGTCAGACTCATTGTAACTTCCATTGACAAATACTGAAATACCATCCTCAGGACCATAGAACACAAGTACCAGGTGAAACCATTCATCAGAGACCACAAGTTCTTACACCCTGTATGCAGTTGTATTTGTTGCCACAACAAACCTACAAAACACAATGGAATGATCTTTATCCCAATGTAGGCCACAAAATAATCCAGTGATAAATGATGTTCTTCTCTTCATCACACTGACTGATTACACAAAAGAAGACAAACCTGAGCACTCCTGTGTCTGTCCACCTGATGGACCATCGTTGACACTCAGCACTTTCATCCAATGTTGAAAGAATTGTTTCCCACTCTCCTCTCACATGTCTGATTTTCATCCACAAGGCCAGGGTGGCGCCACTGGTGCAGTCAGACGGCTTCCACAGGCAGGGGGTTCTGTACAAGGTAGTTAGGTTGGCCCACTGCTTCAGAGAAGAATTTAAATGCAGTGAAGGCCCAACCTGTTTGATGAAAAAGATGAATGTTTCATTATCAGACTGGCACTGAAGCAATGGATCACTGACCTATGTCCAACTCTCACAACTTTTGCTTTTCTGTCTTATTCTTGGAGATCATTGACTTCCAGCAAAATTTGTACCTTTCCCAAAATCTGAGAAGGATTATTGTGCAAATCCATATCTTCCAAATTGGTAAAATCTTCATAGACGATAGGTACTGAAACTGCCACAGGGTCTGGCAAGTATTCAAACAAGCTTGTCTCAGGGTTTGATCGCAGCTTTTTAATGTTTGTGAGTTTCACATTGTGAAATTATAACATGGGTCTGCCAATTTGTGATAACCTGAGCAACACACACAAATTACCTTTGATGAACAACATTCCACCAGAATTATTTAAAGCAGATCAGGACTGAAAGTCCATTTTGAAAAATTATCTGGCAGTTTTCTCCAGAAAATTGTAATGCAACACAATTGACATTTACCAAACACCTAAATAAAGAATGTTTGCACGTTCAAAAATGTTTTTCCTGGTATTTGGAAATTTAACTTGACCTTACCTTGCTGCACAGACAGTCACTGAAACTGCCGAGTTTTGTGTAAATATCTGGCTAAAGCCTGGTAACATGTCAGTTTGAGCAAATTTGGAAATGAGTGGATCTGAATTTGTTTGGCAAAGCATCCATATGGCACTGCACATGCTCAGCAAACACACAACTTTCCCAAGCATCATAATTGCGAATCTAGTTGCCTCCAGAACACAGATCATGCAATTTGTGGGTCACACATCTCCCTACAACTCAAGTATGATTGTCAAATAAAGATATGCTGAAGAAAATTGGTGTGTTATGCTTGGAGATAGAGGAATATTTTGAGCATGAACTGTCACAAATCAGCCACTTGTAGCTCTTTTACTTTTGTCTACACAATCACATATGTATTCAGAGATGGAAATACAAATTTTTTGGAAGTTATTGTTCCAACAGTCTACATCTCAACCACCACTGGTGCAATTCTGCAGCTGCTCGTCTGATCATTTGAGTTAGTTTTGCAGGTTCCAATTCAAGCTGCTTGTTGAAGGAGAAAATACGTAGACAACAGATCCTAAACTCACCAATTGCTCCCTTGGATAAAATTTGTGCAGCTCTTGCAGGTTCCTGCTGAGCGGGACACCTGGAACTGTTGTGCATGTTTTTCTGATTGGTATTGAACAAAAGACAAAATACCTGACACCCCTCTGTTCCTTTTGGTTTGCATTGGCTACTGAGCAATGAACGGATATTTGCACTCGAGAGAGAAACATGGGGAGTTTTTATTGAATTGTTTTTGCTTCCAGCTGATGAATGAATGTTTGTGTAAGGTTTCAGTTTCTCTTTCCAAGATGAAATTCCAAATTTTGCACAATAGAAGAAATGTGTTTTTTGGGCATCACACACCCCTTGTCCAGTCTCAATAGCTCAGAGTTCTGTTCCCATCAAGGACACCATCATTCTTGAAACTGTTCTCAAAAGCATGAACGCAAGTCTGCTGTAAAAAAATAGCTCCATGGAGCTCGCGTTGATTTGAGGAAATTTTGGTTGCGCTGATTTGGCTTGCTCTGATTTGGCTTGCTCTGATTTGGCTTGCTCTGATTTGGCTTGCTTTGATTTGGCTTGCTCTGATTTAGCTCACTCTGATTTGGCTTGCTCTGATTTGGCTCACTCTGATTTGGCTCACTTTTTATATCAAAATTCTTACTTTTTTTACTCAACATTTATAACATGGAAACTCATTTAGCACACACCCAAATGGAACAAATTCAACCAAATGGAACTTTTATACATTGTTTCACAGCAATTTCCATATATTGACTGGAAGAATTGCCTAATATCCATTTTTAAAATGACTTTTCAACCCAAGCATTAGCCCCACCTAGAAACCACATCCTTCCTCGCGCATTATCCCCAACCCAAAATGAACCAGAAGAATCATTATCTTGACTGTCAAACTGCTGTGCACATACTTTTGGAAGACACTACCTGCAGGTGCTTTGATTTGGCTCACACCGATTTGGCTCATTTGAGCCCAAATCGCGCAACCCACCTCAAATTAGCTAAAAAGCAAGAGATGAGCCTTGTTGTCATATAAAACCCCTCTTCAACCAGCTGTAGGTTTCAAATTTTCCTTTTGTTGTCACTGCATTGTGCATTGTTTCCTTTTGCTCTGCTAGTGACCAAAAATTTTTTTCCAGGTCACTAAATGCAGAAGCAAGGATTGCTGAACAGTTCACAACATTTTATGGCACACCACATGACCTGCGCTGCAAGACAAAAACTGACTGACTGCTTCACTTAAACTGAATTTAAATGCCCAATCATGCTGGGCTTGTAGCCAACTCTCAACAAATGGATTTCTTCTTTTCCATCACAGTCAGTATGTGCCTGGCTGGTGTCCTCACACTGCAGTAAAATTTCCAGCAACCTGCACTTTTTTGGTCATCTTGTTAGTGAGCAGCAAATCAAGTCAAAGTAGGCGTGTTGCGTGTGCAAGAGTCTGTTATCACACATTTGGTGGTCTGCACCAACTCTTTTTGTTTGTGAATTGCTGGGCTACCCATGGAGCACAAAGCACCAAAGGCAGCCTGCTCCAAAAGCGTATGTACATCAATTTCTCCAGAAAATTGTGCTCAATTGTGTTCATACGTGGTCTGTGGATTTGTCCTCTGTACAGGATGGTGCCACAAACAAATTTAATCAAAAGGAAATGATGAAAAGTTGGCACTGTTCCAATTCGGCATTCTCTGTGGCTGCTGCCCTCAAACAAAATGGCACCAGGTAAAGGTGTTAATCACGCCAGCTCACTGCATCTATTATTTATCAATTCCATACATCATTGAAATGACAATTCCATAAGTCAACAATATGTTTGTACAAATTTATTACAGCAAATGAAGTACTGCAGACAAGAAAAAATAGCACATATTAGTTTCTAGTAAGTGTTATATAGTTGCTGAACCACAGCTGCACCAAGTGGTTGATCCCAAAAGTACAGCTCATCAACAGTGACATCACCATAATAGGAATCTCGGGAAGCATATCCTCTGCCAAGAACAACATTTCCATCACATAGATCAGATATTTCAGGTAAACCAATCAAGTCAGACCCAACAAGATTTCCATCCATGTATACCACAATGCCTTGATGTGGGCCATAGAACACCAGAGCCATGTGAGCCCATTGATAAGGAATTGGTGCCATCAGCACCCTGTATTTAGTTTTTGATGATGCCACAACAAACCTGTGGTAAAAACAACAGTGACATTTTTATTGAACAGTGTCATTTATTTTGTCTGAGAAGGTGCTTTATCTTTCAGTCTCAATTTTTCATCAAAAATGTTTGAGAATAATATGGCACCTGAATGTTCCTGTTTTCATCCACGCCACTCGCCATCGCTGACATTTGCCAATATTATTGTCCGCTGTTGCTAGTAAAGCCTCATATCCTTCTGTGACATGCCTTGTCTTCAACTACATGTTTATTGTTGCACCACTGGTGCAGTTACATGGGTTCCACAGACAGGGTGTTTTGCGCAGGCCAGTTAGGTTTCCCCATTGCCTTTCACTCTGGTTGAAATGTAACGATTTCCCAACCTACAAAGTGACACAATTTCTTCAGGAAATGGTTCCAAGCACAATAAAACTGTGGAATGAGCAAAGATAACTCTCCAGAAGACAATATATTTCTCTTCAGAGTGTGTTTGAGTGAAAAGGAAACAACACAGGCTGAGCTGGGTTTTACACTGGTCACAAGACCATCTGTTGCAGTGTTTTCTTTTTTTCAGTTTGTTGTGTGCTGATCAGATATTGTTGTCTGTTGATACCTTTCCCGAAATTTGAGTTGGGTGATTATGCAAATCTATATCTTCCACATTGTCAAAATCTTCATGAAAATGTGATATTGGCACAGGCACGGTGTCTAGGATAAAATAAAAACAGTTCAGAGGTAGGCTGTGTCATGATGGATTCAAAACATTTATAAAGGTGATAATTCCACAATCCTGATTCAGAAAAGTGACTTTTACCCTTGATGAACAACATGCCACCAGAAGAATTTATTGCAGATCCTAAGGGCCCATTTTGAACAATAATGTTGCAGTTGTCTCCAACATATTTAAATGCTATGCAGTCTGCATTTAATTTGCATCTGAGGAGAAAAATATCTGCATGAGAGTACGAGATATCAAAAAGTTCTTCAGAAGTTTGAAGCAGATTCTTACCTTGTTGCACACGCTGTGATGGACATCGTGGAAAACTGCACAAAAAGTTGGTTGAAACCTATCACCACATCAACTTTTGTGAATTTGTTGTTCACTAAATCTGTGTTATGTCGGGCAGCAGTAACCATGATCATGTAAAGTAAACAATTGGCTTTCCCAATTGCAGATTTGATTGCCTGCATGGTCAAAAATGTGCAATCATTACATTAACAACTTGTAGCTGTCAACATCTACTTCAAAAGCACAGATCTTGTGAGTCACAACAAACTTTCTGTGCTGTATTGGTGAGAAAGTTCTGTGTTCTGTACATCGAACACTGACAGCTGTTCAGCCGGAGTAAACATGTTTTCATTCTGCCGTGAAGAGAGTGAAGGCAAAAGATACAAACCCAACATTTTGTTCATCACCAATGATTAATTTTCCATTTTTTGCTGTTGCTGCAGAACCACATTTGGGCTCATTCCCCTCTTCTTCCCAAGAAAAGAAAGGACAGAACACATCACAGAGAAGCACATCTCCCAGCTGTCTCATTCAAACCAATCTCCATTTCTGTCATGGAGAAAACTCCCAGAATGCCTGTTCCACATTCATCCAACAATGTTTTGTTTTATTTTCTGCTCAGTGCAGGAGAGGGTGCTGCTGACAGAAATGCACCACTACTGCTCAGCAATGACATTGTGCAATGATAGTTTGATCAGTGTGTGGACAAATGCCCTTTCAGCATAGTCAACCAACCAAGGCCAGTGGGGTGACGGTGAAATGCAGGACTGTCAGTTCTTGGGGGAACCCCTCCACCTCTCAGCCCTGCACCCAAGTCTTTGACAGACGGTGTTCAGTTGACGTTTGCTCACATTGGACAAACAATAAATGCCACAAGCTGAGAACATTGCACATCCTGTGCGCCCCTCTTCAACAAAAGACCCGCAGTTGTCTCCAAAATACTTGAATGTAACACACTTTAGATCTGCGTTCCACAAACATTTGGTGTCTTGCAAAACCCTTCATCATGGCAACAATTGAGCAACTGGCACTGGAAGTGTCAAACATCCTCCCAGACAAAACAATCTCTTTCTCTTGTACATCTATTGTTGCCTCCATCGCTCCTCTGTCCATCTGTCTGACTGTTCACAGGAATTTATTGCACTCTTAAACTGACATGTCATAAGACACACTCACACACACACACACAAAACAATACACACACATGTGTGGAACTCTTACACCACAACAGACATGTCCTGTCACTGCAGAGAACCTTTGCAAAAGATGCCATCGTTTCCCTCCAGGATCTGATGTTCCACATGCTACAAAACAGAACCAATAAAATTCTTGAAGTTTATTTCACCATAAAAAGTCAGTTAGTACTGAAAATTTCTTCAAGCACAGCTGCTCACTCATCAACAGTGACATCAGCATAAATTTTTTGTCTTTCATTTCCAGAAAGTGTTGTACAGATGCTGAATCACAGCTGCCCCAAAGGGTTGATCCCAGAAATACAACTCATCAAGAGTTACATCAGCACACTGCCAATCATGGTCTGCAAATATCTTGCCAACAACAACATTTCCACTGGTATTACTGTGGCTTTTGGGGGAACCAACCAAATCAGAGCCAATGAGATTGCCATTGTGACACACTGAAATCCCTTCCTGTGGACCATAGTACACCAGTGCTACGTGAGTCCATTCACCAGCAACCACAGATATGTCCACCTTGTATGATGTTGTGCTTGTTCCTACAGCAAACCTGCAGAAAAGGGGCATTTGTGAATTCTCCCAACTTTGTTGAGCTTGGTGGTTTTCTCACGGAAATGTAAGCAGACCTGAGCACTCCAGTGTTTGTCCACCTGATGTACCATCTGTGAGTGAAATCATTATCTGCTGTTGAGACAATTGTTTCCCAGCCTCCAGTCACATGTCTGGTCTTCAACCACAGGCTCATTGTTGCACCACGAGTACAATCAGAAGGTTTCCACAGACAGGGTGTTCTGTAGATGACTGTGAGATTGGCCCATTGCTTTTCACTCCTTCTGAAATGTAACGATTTCCCAACCTACAAATTGTAATTCAAGTTTCTGGTGTGAGAAAATGTTGTAGAAGGAACAACATTTATTGTGTGAGGTTCTCTGTGGAACTTTTGTGTGTGACAATTTGAGGAAACATTATGAGGTGGGGACAAACTAAAATTGAAAATTCTACCTTGCCGACAACTGACGAAGGACCATTGTACAATTCTATGTCTTCCAATTCTTCAAAACTTTCATGATAAAGTGGCTTTGGAATGGGAATAGTGTCTGTGAAAAATTGAAATCATTAAGTTTTACCAAAATATGCAGTTATTTGGAAGTTCCCCTCCATGTTGACACCCAAAAGAGGATTTCTACCTTTGATGAACAACAGGCCACCAGATGCAGCCACTGCAGACCCTGTGGGTCCTCTTTGAAAAATAATATGGCACATGGCTCCAGTAAATTTAAATGCAACACATTCAACATCTGATTTGCACCTGAAAAAAACAAGTTCAATCAACCTTTCTGAAAGAGATACTGTGTTGAAATAATGTCAATTTTCAGCCTGACTTGTTCAACTTTACCTTGCTGCACATTCTGTAGCAGACAACACAGAATGAAACAGAAATTTGGTTGAAGCCTGGAACCACATCAACATTTTTGAATTTGACATTGCCTGATGATGATTCACAGAGGAGTACAAGAACACAACATATGTAAGCCAAACACAAACTTTGTCCAGTGAATTGGAATGCAGATTTCATTTTCTCCAGGCAGGGAAAGAAATGTTAATTTCCACTGAAAACCACCTTTCTGTCCCACTGTCAATTTCTTGTCTTCTTTTTCCAGGCCGAAACCCAACACAGCTATTGCAGGAGCCCCTTGGCTGCACATACATTTTATGATTCTGCAATGTAAAGGATTTAACACATCAAGGAACACAGAGAAACTGTTGTTCTGCCATTTTGATTTCTGCCAGTGCTTAATGTATCAAAACAAATCTTCAGCTGCTGTTTGGCTCACACTGCACAAAGAAATTGAACACCTTCATGAGTCTCATTCAAACTGTTCCACAGGAGACACAAAGACATGAATGTCCTTTTGTCCCCTCAAGCCATGGAAATCAATGTGCAGTGCTGGTCCACGGATGAATGGCTCTGCACAAAACATCGTTTTGGTGAATTTTTGTTTTGGGCAAAAAACAACTCTGCTGCATCGCAGCTGGTGCGTGTGTGTGTGTGTGTGTGTGTGTGTGTGTGTGCGTGTGCGTGCGCGTGCGCGTGCGTGTGTGTGTGTGCGTGTGTGTGTGTATTCACTTGACAATGTGTTTGGCTTCAATCCACTGTGCTTGTTGTGTTCTTTCCGCTTACCATAATATATTCTCTGATATATGTACACCATTCAAAATTCAACAATGCCAAGCTGTCGTGAGGAAAGCTTCAAATGCTTGAGGTACTTCTGAGTAACCTCACAAGGAAGCTGCCTTCCAGCTGGGTTTGGCAGAAAGGTTCAAATGACATGTGCTCAAACATTACACAATGATGCATTTATTTTCAACTGGTGGGACTGATGTCTTCAGGCTCGCCAGAGAAATGGAGAGATTGCAGCGAGAAACTGTTCAATAGAAATAGAGAAGACATTTTTTGTTAGAATCGTTTTCTTTCCTCTGCAGAGGAAAGGGATCAGATGGAGAGCTGCTGCTGCATGTTGTTGTTCTGTGACTCTTGCTATTTTGGGACCTGTGCCACCCTTCTTCAGCCCGAGACCAGTAGTTCTCAAAATTCACAGCAATGAACTCAATGATGTTCATTCAAAACATTCAGAGACTATCAGTATAGATTTGACGAATCTTGGCTGTGCCAAATGCTTGAGTCCAGAAACACATTTCATCCACTGTTACTTCTGCAGGATTCTTGTCTCTTGCTGCAAAACCTCTGCCAAGAATAACATTTCCCCTGCTGTCACCAGCTGCTTCAGAAGAACCAATCAAATCAGATCCAACATGGCTGCCATCCAAAAAGACTGAAATTCCATCATTTGGTCCGTAGTACACAAGGGCTGTGTGGACCCATTCATAAGAAATACTGGGCAGCTCCACTATGTATTTTGTTGCTGTTGTTGCCAGCAGAAACCTGCAGCAAAGAATCAAAAAGCAACACACCATTGAGACTGCCTTGCTGCAATTCAGTCTTCAAACAATCACAAAAAAGCTGCAAAGTGAATGAGAGAAACAAAACCTCAATTTTCTTGTGCTTTTTGTCCATCCAAAATGCCATCGCTGCAATTTGCCATCAACATCCACAGTTGAGAGAATAGTTTCCCATTTGCCTGCCACTTGTCTTGTCTTCAGCCACATGGCAAATGTGGCCCCAGTTGTACATTCAGATGGCTTCCACAGACAGGTAACCTGATACAGGGCTGTTAGATTGGCCCATTGCCTTTTGTCCCTCTTGAAATACAGAGAGTGTCCAACCTGCAAAGTTTAATAAAATGTGGTAACAAATGCAACTGTAAAAAGACAACAGATCTGAGTTGACATCTCATCAGAGGTATACTTCAAAAATCTTTGGGTTTGTGTTTCCTTTTTGTCCCAAAGGCCCTCTTGACAATGTTCCCCAATTATCTTTTGGGGCCATGCTGCTTCACAAACAGAAATCATACCTTGCCCAACACTTGAAAAGGAGTGTTATACAGATCCATGTCTTCCAGGTCATGAAAATCTTCATAGAAAAGTGGTGTTGGGACAGGAATAATATCTGCCCAAAGAAAGTTCACATGGAAGAACAAAATTTTTAATGCTTTTCATGTTTTGAACAAAATTGTTGTGAAGTACTGAAAAGGAACAACATTTCTACCTCTGATGAACAACAAATCACCAGATGAAGACACTGCAGATCCTATTGGTCTTTTTTGACTAATGATCTGACATGTGTCTCCAGAAAACTTGAATGCAATGCAGTCTGCATCTGATTTGCATCTGAGGACAACAAAAGAGAAAGCTTACAAAAGGTACATCTGTCTAGAACAAGCACAGATGGAATGATTTTTACCTTGTTGCACAGGCTGTGATTGTTCTCTCTGAGTGTAGCATTGAGAGTTTGTTGAAACCTGGCACCACATCACCTTGCAAGAACATGACACTGCCTGTGGATGTTTGACACAGAATCACTGCCACACCACTGAAGCAAAGCAAGCAAACCACACTGCCATGCATTGTTGTTGTTTGGCTTCCCTCCAATTCAAGACGCACACAATATAAAAATGGGCAACACTCCGCTGCCTGTTTCTCTTTTCAACCTGCTTCTTGTTTGACAAATGCCCTGACAGGAAGTATTGAACGCACCAGCTGCAACGCAGAGGGAAGTTGTTTTTGCCTTTTGTTGGTGTTTCCAATGTGTGCAGGAAGGTACTGAACAAACGGACAACCCTAGAAAATCTATTGCTTTCAGTGTTTGTGTTTACTAAGGATCAATCAATGTGGAAAATGTCCATCTTTTGCTTTGAATGGCAACAAGCTCCAAGAGCAGCTGTGTGTGGTGGAGAAACGTGGGATGCTGTTCACGTCACAGTGTGTTTGGCACAGTGCTGAATCGGAGTGGAAACAAGATTTTTCTTTGCCTGCTGAAACACTCGCCGCAACATTCGTCTCACTTAATTTTGCAAATTTGCGTGGGTCGGGGGTGACCTGACATTTCATGTCATTCAACAAAACAATTTTTGTCAACTGGCCACTGGTCTACCAACATTTGGATCGTGTAACATCACTCAAATTTTGAAATTCTAAAATGTTGCGTGAACCCCCCCCCCCCCCCCCCCCCCCGGGGGGGGGGTTTTGGGGGGGGCCCCCCCCCCCACGGGGCCTGGGGGGGGGGGGGGGGGGGGGCGCGTGGGACAGCCCCCCCGAGCACCACAACGGG
>JAAUXT010091682.1_pt1 | contig 22638 bp, 24 predicted proteins | sample 7278171 | NCBI WGS metagenome assembly JAAUXT01 (sample SAMN14350112, study PRJNA611818) | marine sediment metagenome | isolation source: surface marine sediment (1.8m) | place: French Polynesia: Moorea | collected 2018-08 | reverse complement strand
TGCAATTTGAGTCATTTTTCAATATTTCAGTGTTATTTGTTGGCAAGTTTTTAGCCAATTGGCATGTGTGTTGGCATGGTCTGTTGACATATTAAAAGTTTCGGCAAAAAAAAATCAGGCGTTCCCACTCTTTTCCGCATGGAATCAATACTTAAAAATGTGGCCTCGTACTTGGACAGGGTTCTTTCTTCAGGGAAGAGCCGACAGACACCTGGACAGCTGCTGCTCTCTTGGCTCGGAAAGGCGCCCGCGCTGCAGAGCAAGGATCAGGAAGTCTGAAGCTGCTTCGTGTCTCCAGGGCTTCGTGGAGACGTCGGGTCACGGTGACCTCACGTGACCCGATGATCGCGCGACGCTCACCTGACCTGCCCTCCGTTGTTTTCATCATTCTGAACTCAAAAGGTTGTGCGCCTCACCTGAGTGTTTCAACAAACACCTCGCCGTCTCAATTGAACTGCAGGAAAACATCATTTGCCACAACGCACCGTCAACCCCGAAGCAACATGTCATTTGGACTTCAATTTCTTCAAGGACTGGGACTTTGCCATTCGACTTGGCTGAACAATTTGGACCCAATTCAGATCATGAACATCGTGGACAATTATCCTTTGTGTATGCGCTGTAGTACACCCAGTAGATGTGCTCTGTCAGAAAACCAAACAAGAGCATACCTTGCATGAGCAAAATATTTAGGGCACCATTTAGACAAAATAAGCAGCCAGCCAAAGAAATTTCATGTTGTGACACAAAAGCACAAACCATTCCGAGGCATGACGACAACCTCTCCATAATTTACATGCGTGTTTTTATTCTATCATATGATATATTATGTCAAATTACCAGTCTGGGGTCGCTACTGACATTATGATCATCCATTTCCATCAAGCCAAAACTGACAAGTTCAGCGACGAGAGTGGGGCGCTGAACATGGTGACGTGGCATGCTGCCCCACGTTCAGAAACTCTTCAGACCTTTACTCCCCAAACGAGCAGCTAATAAATTGTCCTTTTGAACATCGCGTGACATTGGGGCATATTCTGACTCAAGAACGGACAATTTTGCAAAGAGAGATGCGAAGAAATTGCATGTCGTAACAGATTACGTATTTCCTGCAAACGTTTTCCTTGACACAAACACGTTCCAAAGGAAAGGCTGAGGAGACCAGTCATGCTCCACGGTTGAAAGGTGTTGTTGAAATTGTAATGATACCCTCGACAGACAGCCAAAAAAGACTGGTCTTAAATCATGTAACCTTCACCCTGTTGATGAGTCTTGCCACCGATATGGTGTTGCCAGAAATCTTGTCTGAAGCCAAAATATAACGTGCTGTGTGTGTGTGGACCGGAAGTTCCCCGCCGGCGGACGCGTTCCGCCGACGCAAAACTCTAGTTTTCTTGTCTCCTCACTCTGTTCTCACTCGAGTTCAGTTTCAACAATTCCCCGGCTACAATCAAAGTGCCAAAGTGATGCCTCGCCAGTTTCAAAGAGTACTTGAGCACTGAAAGCCGGGGTAAAAGCGAGACAGACCCAGTTGAAATTACAATTCAACCAGTGGAGCATGCGGCCCACTAACCTCAGCATCACCACCCACAACAGTTCGCAAAAGGCCCCGTGAATGCGGGACTTTTCTGATACTTGCAAGTCACAAACCTGATGAGTAAAAGTTGCACACAAGACTGACAGCATTACGAATTCCACCGACATTGCACAAATACGGCATTCTGCAAGACTGACCGCTTCCTTGTTTGTCAGAATCTTTTTTATCAATGCACATTTGCATCCAAAGTGAAGGAGGACGCCTCGGGTACACTTCTGCCAAATCTTTGACTGATGAATCAATTCGCTTTTTCATTCATGACGAGCCGAGTTGGATTTTGCGAGGACATGCCTGGGCGTTCCACATGTCCCACAATCTTATCGTTTCCCACACACACGCCAGCAAAAAAACTCGCAGATTCGTAAAAAAAAACCAGGGCTGCGGATTCCATGCATATCCGGGACCAAATAACCCGTTCGGAGTCCAACCAGAATCTTCCCTGTCGTGTCAGCCCTGCACTGGTGTTGAAAACTCACTGTCCTGAATCTGGGTGAAGAACCTAAAGAAATCCAAGAACCTTCCCCTCCAAAACCTGTCAGTGAAAATGTCTTTCAGAAGAGAAAAGTTTTGAATTCAGACAGACCCGCTTCCAAACGCCAGACTTTGTAGAATATACGTGCGAAGCAAACATCTCTTTTTTTCTCTCACACGCACAGAAACCGTTCAAATTCACACAGCAACGATCTGCATGCAGGGAAAGTGTTTACCAGTGAGTGGGAGTTCCACATATTCTTTTTGTGGCTGAATTTTCGGGACACACCCAATTGTTCAAACACAGTCAGGGCCCCGTGAGTATCATTGTTTTCAATCATTGGACGCAGCGCAGATTTCTTCTCCCCTTCCTCCCCCGTGCAGTCAATCGCATAGCTGATGGATGTCATAATCATGTGGCTGGCTACTGAGTACACACAGTATGTATGATGAATCGTGTAGCACTCAACCGGTTTACTGTCTGAGGTGCTGCTGGCTGGCTGCACGGGGGGATCCACCACCGTCGACACAATACCAGCCTCGTCACGTGGGCTGCGGCCAGCCAATCGCAGCGCTCGCGGCCTTTCCATGTCAGGCTTGACAGCGGCTTTAAATATCTTCAGCCGACACAGGTGATCGTCCCTCAGTTCTCAGCTGTTCAGCGCGGAGGAACGTTTTCTCTCACCGCATCCAGAGCGGGTCTCCAGTCTCCATTCGCAGACGAGTAACAGACAACCACACAGTCTTTTCTGTTCAACCAGAGGAATAGTAGCAACGCACCACAGAAGAAGAAGAAATGGCCAACGTTCAGAAAACTGTGCGTGAGAGGCACACGGAGGGTCCTGGGGGCTCCATCAAAACGACGTCCTACCACACGACGACGTCGTACGAGAGCCAGCATGGCGAAGGTCCGACCGTCATGCGCACGGGCCTGCAGCCGCGCAACCTCGTCATCAACAGGACGGCGTCGATGCCCGGGGGTCGGGGCTCGTCCTCCATGTCCATGTCCAGGTCGATGCAGTACGGAGCGGGCGCCGGTTTGGGCGTCTCCCCCGCCGCGTACACCACCATCACGCAGACCGGCGTCAACCAAGTGAGGAGCTCGCGTCAACAGGAGAAGAAGGATATGCAGGACCTCAACGAGCGCTTTGCCAGCTACATCGAGAAAGTGCGCTTCCTCGAGGCCCAGAACCGCAAGCTCGCCGACGAACTGGACAAACTTAAGCAGAAATGGGGCAAGGAGACGTCCGCGATCAAGGCCATGTACCAGGCGGAGCTGGACGAGGCCCGCAAGCTTCTGGATGACGCCGAGAAGGAGAAGGCGCGACTCGAGATCCGCTGCGCCTCCCTCGAGGAGCAGATCGAGGAGCTCAGGCAACAGTGAGTATCAGTATCCTATCTCCCGTCCTCTCCACACCTTCACCATTATGCGCAGCTGCTGCGAACATCGTGCGAGATTAAACGTGTGATTTGAGCGGCGTTATGTTGCCCGACGCCGCTGTAGCTGCAGCGCGACCGCTGATGATAAGTTCAGTCGCAACGTGCGCAGGCGCTGTGCGCCCAGGTGTCCGATCAATTCCCGAGCCGCCCGCCCGCCCTCGTTCGATCGCAAAACGAACGACCCGCGCGAACACGAACGCCAGATCATTTGGCAACGCTATTCAATGCGAGGTCTGAGCTTTGATCCAAGTTGGATGAAATTGAATAATTTATCTCCTGACATGGAGTAAATTGTGACCTGGGCGCCTGACCCACGAAACACGCTTCTTGGCATTTTGCCGGTCGTGCCCCTCACGCTGCCAGAGATGTAGTCCATGAAATATTTTATAGACCATAAAATTGTCGCCAAGCAACGGCAAAACAGAATGACAAGATCCACCACGCAACTGTGCTTTTCGCATTGCGAATGTTTTCTCTCGACATGCCACCCCAGGAGAGGGATCACTCTCATGAAACAGAAAACACATTCTCACACACTGCACTGACTCAGACAGACACCAGATCACTTCACACCAAGCTTCTCCCGTCGAATTGCCAAGTAACAAGGTGATCAAATCGTGATTTCGAGGTTTTCGCAAGGAAAAGGAGGAAAGCTAGACGTTGTTTTTGCCTGAGAGATGGTTGTGTTGAGAGCCCGGTGGCTGCTCTCAGGCGAAGGAAAGAGAAAACATCGCTAGCAGCTTCAGAGAGATAGTCTGCCCCCGAGAAAAACTTGTACAAACGAAGTGCTAGAGCATGGAAAGCAGCTATGATCGTCCACAGGTGGTTCGTGAAGCAATCAGTGGGGGCTACTTGACGACAAAGTGTCGCAATGAAGAGCGTTACACAAGTTACACAATTGATTGTGAGATACACGGTGTGGCGCACGGCGCCGTGGGGTAAAACTTCGGCGCAACACCGACGCCCGGCGCTGACTGGCGTACGACGTGGCCGCCAACGTTCAGTGCAAAGTGCAACTTTACCTCTCACAAGCGCCTCACTCACACCCCACGCACCGCAGTGTTAACACCTCTCAATTGCTCTCCTGATAGACAGAAGCAATCTGAAGCTGAACTCATAAGCGATTAAGATCCCTGTATCTGTCCGGGCACTCTTCTGACGTGGCTACCTCATAGGAAATTCCACGTACACCGGCCGGCTGGCCGGCGTGTTACCGGCCGGCCGGCATTTCAGTTTCGCTTTACCTACACAACCACATGTGCATGTGCCACTGGTTCCACCTACTTCGCAAAGTGACTCGCTCGACATTGCCAGCCAGCAGAAGCACGACACGACACGGAGACCCAGATACCCAGCGCACCTCGAAATTATTCCTATTATTCAGAGCAAGGCCCACAGTTCTCACAGGAATTCTTCATCCCCACTGTTTCCAACACCAAGTTATAATATTACCAGTGCAACGAAGAAATGCTGAACAAGTTACCACGGGTGTGTTTGTGTGCTGGCTATATTTATGCAATCGGGCAAAGAAGTTCGAGCAAACCTAATCGCACTGGCCTCCGAGTGTTCCCACCAGACAAAATATGAGAGGCAAAGCAAGAAAAAACGTGGCATATTGCTGCACAAGAAAGTGGTACACGAGTTTTATTGCACAACTCCAAGAAAAAGAGCAGCATTACAATGAGATGTTGTTCCAGGAGTGTGTTGCGTCTTGATCTGGAGCGCGCAACGTCGCCTCGGTTCAAAGAAGAGTCTCGTTGGCTGTGTTTGCGCCTGTCATGTTTCCTTCAAGGTTCCCTTTCTGGCCAGACTGACACGTACCACCAAATGCATGTGTCGTGATCAATAAAACATAAGTTTGCACCAATAAAACCTTGCCTGAGCCCAAATTGCATTGAGCAATGAAGAAGTGTAGCATTGCTTTCGAATCAAAATTGAATCAGTCGTTACATGACAAAAGAGAGCGAAGCAGCGACTACATGTAACGAGGCACGTTCGTTCGCTCCTCGCTCGGCCGGCCGCGCAGCCTGGCTACGGTATAGATTCAATTGGAGCTGTGAATATGTAAGCAGCTGCAGACGCGCTGTCTGCAACGTTTGTCTACCGCAAAGGTGTCATGTCGTAGAAACGCTCCGGCCAAACACAGGCCCCACTGAAAGCAAGGCTGCCTGTATCAACGCGTTCATCTGAGGACACGGCGCTTACGTGACGTGTCACAGCCCCGACAGTCAGGCCACAGGGGACGATGTCACCTGGGTGAGAGAGAGGGCATGTAGCACAGCGCTGCCATCAACAGCAGCGGAAACCTTACTTCCCAAACTGTCCTTGCACAAAGCAAGACAAGAACCACTCCCAAACGTTCCCGTTATTCAGACACTTGACTCGCTTCCCCCATCAAACATTCAGCAGCGAAGACGGGCTCTGTGACTGAAGGCGACGCCATGCCCCTCGGGCTGCGAAGCATTTAAAGTCCTCTTAGTTTTCCAGTCCACAACTTTTAAACACAGAGGCATCATATCTGTTTGTTTACCTCCACCGGAGGAAGTCCGTCCCTGACTGGCATTGATATTCGCTGCAAGTCAATGTAGCACAGCCACTTCACTCGCAGGCAGCAATTTCTCATTTCGGGACAATGTCGTCTCTGTCTGCCTATTGTCCCCCGGTCCACGTCACCAGCCCGGCTCCGAGTCTTCACAGGAATGCAAGACCGCAAAACAACACCGCGGTATATCATTTACCTGGGGTTTTTTTCTGGGGCTGAAGGGTGAGGAGCTCAAGGCCCACCTTTTCAGAGATTAAATCATGTAATAATAGTCGCCATGACTTGTTTTGTGAACGTGTAAAAAGAAAAGGAACTGAAGCGTGTCCATGCAGAAATGGAAGCCACACCACAAACACCAGACCAAAGGCATATGAACTTTCCTCTTGAAACAAAACGGCCGCACCGCTGTTGCGCAGCGCTCTCGTGTGGCTCCTTCAATTTCCCCGATGAAAAATATGCGCGCAACCAACGCCCGTACAATTGGCCTTTCTGCCGAATTACCCCCGGATTTCACGGCAATGGCCCAAACGCAAGAGACGGTGACTGCAGAAGTAAATAATTCTGAAAAGACTTCCACACTGCACCAGAAAGAACCCTGAATATTGGATTTGAGTCTGGGTTGGGTGTTTTGCTTTCACGGCGCTCTGTGGCTCGGAAGTTTCCGAGGTATTTCGGCGTTTCAAATTGGGTGACGTGCCGTGGTGGGCTGCGCAGAACTAGGCTCCTCCATCACACTGTCAATGTTTGATGATCCTCATTGGAACTTCTCTCTCCATTGATTTGCGCTCCATGTAAAAGTGGTTTGGCTGGCTGGCTGGCTGGCTGCTGCTGTTTAACTTCTTTTTTTTTGCAACTGAATGTGCTGATTTGATGATGATGGTTGCATCCCTGGGTCCACAAACAGGAAGAGCCTTTTGTATGTTCAGCAGCGAACATCTGGTTCGTGATAATAGTCAGACGATGATTCAGGTAGCGAGGGGTTATACTGACGTCAAGAGACAAAGTCCTTTTTTCGTATTCAAAAGAATTTGCAGCTGTGGTGCTAGCGAAAGAAAAACACGTGTTTCTCTGGGCCTGGCAAAGTTCCCCTGACAGTCTGATGACTTTGGGTGAATTCCAGTTGGAGTCATTCGCTTCGCAAAGGAACCCTTGCAAAATTGTCAATAAATTAACCTGTCTGCTCTGCTCGACAACTGTGACCTAATCGGAAGAAAAGTCCAAATTTATGGTCATTCTAAACAAACAACGCCATTATAACAATTATGGATGCAATATGGAACACGTTTCGCATATCGAATTGAAAGTTATTGGCAACCGAATAATGAAAACACTAAAACTGTGGAGCACAATGCAGCTTCTGTTGATGCACAAGTTTTCAACATCAGGTGTGTTTGGCAACAGGTGAAATTTGCCCACAGTTCGCAAATAAACTTTTCCCTGAAACGGCATGGACATGGTCAAAACCCACACCAAACAGATTCAAGCGTTGTTCCTTCTGTCGAAGAAACTTCTCAAAACAGGGCTTCCTTTTCAACACCAGAACGCGCCCCCTCACAGATGTGCTGTCACAAATCCCATCTTGACACGTTTTCTCTTCTCTCCGTTGTCCAGGCTGGAGGAGATGAAGGCGGCCCGTGCGCAGGACCGCGAGACGATCGACAAGCAGAACCAGCAGCTGAGCGACTACGAGGCTGAGATCAACCTGCTGCGCAGGCGCATCGAGGCTCTGGAGCAGGAGCGCGAGCGCGACAAGAAGGAGATCGCGCGCCTCACCGACGCGCTCAACAGGGCCAGAATCGTGAGTCTCCTTCCTTCCTCACTCTCGTTCATTCATAAACAAATGACAAAATGCATCGTGAGTTCCGTCAGAATCCAGGTTCGCTGGATCAAATTCAGGAAGTGTCAGCGCACGGCTCGAACCTCGCCGCCCGTAAACACAGATAGGGCGGCAGGCGCGATATCTTCTCTTCACTTAGCCATAATCAGACTCGTTATTGTTGGTACAAAAAAAAGTACTTGCCCTGCAAGTTGGAGTATTTTCGCACGATGACAAATGCACCGCCTATTTTACGCGACGGAAAACACAACAAGCCTCACATTTCAAAGTTATGATACAAGCGGGTAAAATTGTTCTCAAGTTCTGAAGCACTCTCGCCCAACTGTCGGATTACGTCCCTTATCCCGTTACAATAACAAAGCTGCTGCAGACAGGTAGAAAAAGACTGATCATAATCCTCTTATCCTCATTACCCACCCCAAACAACTTCGCAGCGATGAGCCAACCTTGCAGAAGTTCACAGTGTAGGACAAACCGGAAACCCCAGCTCTGAGGTGCCTCCCAAAACTCACGTCAGAAGCTTTACACAACAAAACTCATCCTGCAGCTTTAGAGTCAGAGTCACCTCCAAAGAAATGGTAATGTCAGCACATATTTCTGCAGAAAATAGCAAAATCGTGATTCAGAGCCCTGGGCGAGAAGTTTCAACGCACCGAGTGCTATCAATCGGCCGCAGTGAAAGGTTACGTAAGATGTGTGGGATGATTGGGTGGGTGCTCTCCTGTCGGTTCTCCGGATCGTTTTCTTGCGTGTTTTTAATCCTTCTCCCTTGCAGCAAAGGAAGGGCAGGTAATACAAAGCTTCAACGCACGAAAAAGCCTACTTTGCGGTGCTTGGTTGAAGGACAAAAAAATGGCAGTCTCGCCATTGAGCTTGTAACTGAGATCGGAGCCTCAAGGTTCTTCCTGACGGCGCAGCCGCTTCGAGTCCAGGTTCATTGTGTTCCGATCCGTGCTTCAGTGAGATCACTCATTTCAAAGCCTCTGTCAAAATCCATCTGCTCAAGATTTACAAGTGGACACTCAGTTCATTGTTACACGTAAGACGACATAAACAGGGTTTGCATGAGAGAAGACAATTTTCCATGGAAGAGCGACCTTCATGGGGCAAAAAGCGACTTCCTGCTTATTCCCGAGCAGAAACTGCACAAATACATCATGGCATGCCACGCTGAATGTCACGGGCCAAGAGACAGCCTCAAAGAGATCTGCCACCACGACGCTCCATTCTGCTGAATTGTTCACTTTCACGGCAGACATTCTTCCGTTTCGCGTGGACACTTTGCTGAGACGAAAGTGAGAAGCGCAAGGTAACCTGAGTACACTGAAAACTTGGTATCACTCAGCGCTGAAAGTTGGACCGGCAACAACCTTGGAAAGATGTGCAGAATAAGTGTTGGTTTTTCACTAAATTAGCTTGTCGCAAACGTGGGTTGGGTATCTCGTCGTCAGAGCAAAGTTTAACACCCACTACAACGCGAAGGCCCCAGCGAGTCCAAAGTCAGAATTCAAACAGCGTTGCAATCTCATGGAATGACAACACAATATTTCTTTGCAATAACAAGTTGCTTATGAGAGGCCTTTTTCTGTCCATGGCATAAATTTTAGTCATATTTCCTGAAGCGCCACCGCCCCTGCTCAGCAGCTCCCGACACAAAAACATCCCCAGGTTCATCTCTCGCTGCCAAGTCTTCTGAAGAGGAGACAACAGCAATAGGATTTCAACCTGATAACGCTCTTCTCCATCCCACCCGGAGAAAAAAGTTCTGGACTGCAGCCACCAAAGAACTTGAACATGTTTCTCAATGTCTAGACTGAAGAGAAAACTCCACAGGTAATGTTACTGTTGGCAAAACAGGCGTTTCAGGAGTCCGTGTCCAAGCTGAGGTCAATAAAAAATCGAAGATGAGCGGCGCACGCGTGATAAATGTCACTTTGGGACCGTGATGTCTGCCAAGAAAATGTCGTTCGCGCAGCCTCAGCAGTGAATCACTGAAAAGTCCTGCCAAACACGGGATCCTATCGCTTGATTATTGCAACACTGGCAAAATAAGTCTCTGACAATTATCCTGCAATGGTGTGTGTGTCTGCCATCCGTCTGACAATGCCTATTGATCCAGGTGCGCTGCTACAAAGACGCGCCCGACTGCTGTTTCCCGTCGCATTGATTTGATCACAATACTGTGTAATTTCCACGCGCGTTATTGGAAGCCCATAATCGCAGACCAGGGGTCGGTCTGCCCCTTTACCTGAGTGGCGATTGGGGATCTTGATGCAAAACATGGACGAGCGGGGCAAGGGCGATTCATTACGCCGGCTGGAACAGCGCCAGCCTCGTGGGTGCCCGGGTGTTATCCTGCCTCCCGCAGTATGCCGCTCTGAAATGTCAAATATCCACCGCGCCCGCTCAGTGACGGCCGTGGTGAAGGTGGCCCTGATCATCAGCTGGCTGCAAATGAGTCTGCAATGGCAATTACACCCGGTTTTCTTCAATGACCTACTGTGACCAGACGCCCTGAGAACAGTCTCAACCGGCTGACGGCACAACCGGCTGATCGCACAGCTGGCTGGGGTTTTTGTCGTGTCCCACCAATAACAAGGTTCCCAGGGAACTACTTCCGGTGGCCTGGACTCTGGATCGAGACCTCGCGCACCTTGGATGTACATTGCGTCGACTGTATTCTGTGCAGAAGCCCAGCAATCTAATTTGCGGAGCTCTCGCTCTTGCTGTCAACGCGCTGGGCCCGGAGTCCGGGCCTCATCCGCCGAGCACAGACCCTGCCGCGATCAATTTTGCTTCCCCGGGTGGACCTCACTTTAGAATTCGACCCTCACTGCAGCGGCTCTTTGAAAAGCTTTCAACATGGGTCCGCTCTCCCCACTGGAATGAAGTAATGAACCAAACAGTTTCATGAAAGCTGTACCACATCGGGCACCTTTGTGATGCTAAAACTGTGATTAGGTTAATCCTCACTGGGCCGCATATTCAGTTTCTCATTTGGGATCGGAGCAGCCGAGTTGGAACCAAAACGTTCCCACACAACGCTCTGGCTCATGTAACGCGTGAAATCGCACCAAACAGCGCTGGAACAACCGCCGCCACATACGAGCTCAATTGTCAAAAGGTTTTTTTGCAGCACACATATTGATAGGTTGTATCCACCCGACCTTGGTGTGCCTGGAAGCCTTGCAACGGGAGCTGACGTGTCGCACGTGTGAGGAACGGCTTTTCTCCATGAATGGTGAACCATAACTCCTGAAACAAAAACGTGTCACCCAGCGCACCCTCCACTGAATTCGTTCACCTGAATTTGATCGTGAATCTGAACTGGGGTAAAACAGGGTCCCACCCCTGATGCCTTTGTGACTTGCTCGACACAAACTCACCTTGGCGCTCACGTGGTTCCCGGAGTTCCACAACCTGCAGGTCTAAATCGATCCTTTCCACAGGTATTTACAGAAAGTGTTAATGAGAAAAATGCGCCCCTCCTCACCTTGAGGTACCCTCTCCCCACAGCACGCACCTAAATCACCGCAGATCGCGATTGCTCGTCAGTCGAGCTGAAAAATGTGACTCGGAACAGCAGAGGAGTCGGGAAGATAGATTCGTTTCAGCCGGTGATTGATGAGGACAATGCCTGTTGGATACCTCAGGCTGAGCCTAATCGCTGAATACCGAGCGGTCAGTGTCTGCAGACCTGCAGCGACATCATTGTGCAAGCACAATTGTGATGAATGTACTTTCCATGACTTTTGAAGTTCATCAGCATTTATTTCCCGCAACAGTGCGGTGGACTATTCGTGTCCTCACGCGAAGTACCAGAACGTTGCTCCGAAAACATCTGTCAGAGTGATGCATGATAATTGCTCCTGTTGAAAAGGGTTTCAATTAACACAGTTCGAAGAACAATTACTGACCCTCCTGGCCCTCTCATGAATATTCCACTTTTGCCATCACAACCAACACGGAGAAGTACAAAAGTTGACAGAACCTCCGGCGACAGATACTGTCGCTCCACCCAAATTTAGTGGAATTGGATCAACAAGTTTCAATCTGGGTGACACAACCTAATTACTGTGCACCAATTCGGAGCAGGCTGCAAAAAATCCCCCAGTACCTGTGACAGCAACAGCGCACACATTTTTTTCTTCCGACGAGATTCTATGCGTCATCTCGGAACAACGCGCTTAGAAGGCCGGGTCTTTTTGTCACACATAAAGAACCCCTATCCAATTCCCCAAAACTGGTGTGAAGAGCTTTTGTGCACTTGAAAGCACAAACGAAGAATGTCCCGCAGAAGACCCGAGTCATGCTCGAGGAAAAAAAGTTCACTGGCGGCGTCCAAATGATCATCTCGTCAGAAAGAGCACAGATCTTCTGAGGTCGCTTGATGTGGAGATTTACATGGTTCTCCGTGGGTTGTGAGCAGTGTGTTGGCTGTAACGTTACACCACACACCGCCGTACTTGGTACCTTTACAAGTCCTATTTGATCATCGTCAAAAAACCGAGATGAGAACATGACAGATCCAACCACAGACCCCCTCACGTGGAGCATCTCATCCCCGTAGCTTTTGAATCAAGACCCATTTGAATTGAACTCACACAACGTTCAGCAGGCAACTCGGACGACGTTCCCGTCTGGTGCCGCTTAGATCACTGGCTGAAAGTGAAAATCTCAAAGGATCAAAGAACGCTGCACAAAAAGGCAAAAATTCTCGCCTCCAGCATCACATGCCCATAAAAGGATAAATTGGAATTTTTGTGTGGCTCAGTCTGACGTTCATCTTTGCGAAAATGTCGGTGACATTAGACACCCGAGCCCGGCTAACAGGATCAGGCTTTGCATATCGTCTGTTTGTATCTCAAATTCAGTTGCTTTTCCGATTTTATGGGTATTGTTCGCCACGGGAGAAAACGTGTCGTTCCACCGAAGACTTCTTAATTCCCTTATCTCCAAAGTCATAAGTCATTGAAAAATGACCCGAGGAGCGGCGCCCCTGGAACATAATTACAGGATGTGCGCGATGCTGAGGTCGTTTGCCCTGGTTAGTCGGAACCCCACAAGATTTGTACGCTACCCCACCTCACCCGGCACCTCTCAAGCCACCGCGATGAATGACCTACTTAGTACACTTGTCAGTATGGTTCCCCGAGCCTGAGAGGGTTGTACCGGTTCCCACCACGTGAACGAGACACGTAAATACGATGTGCGAAGCTCATCCGCAGCACCTCATTAGACAAGTAAAGTCTGCAATGACTCGCAACATCAGCTGCGAAGTCGACAGGCGTGAAGCAAAAACAGGGAGTTGAGCTGAGATAAAGCTGGAACCAAGCGCAGCAAAACCCGGAGAGTGATCGCTGCAATTACTGCTCCATCGAGATTATTTCCACCAAGACGCAGTCGATTCTACTGTCCGTCCTTCAACAAGAATTCACATGTTTCCACTGTCTGCTCTGCTTTGGAGAGCTGTTTTACGAGACAAAACTCGAGAAAAGTGGGACCACAACAACCCAAAATAATACCTGTAAAATTTATGGTTGTACAGGCGGATGACTGTTGTAAATCTTGCGTCAGATTCGGGAAATATGTGGCCTTCCGTCGAACATAAATCAAAACACATTACAAGCTGTCAGAAAAATTATTTTTGCTTGTACCTCGGCTCCGCCACGTGTGCCACGGGCGCCATTTCCGGGTCCGGTGTCTGTCCGGGTCGGGTCAGACCGAGGGCCCGCCCTGCCACATGGTGTCACTTTTCTCCGCCCTGACACAGGTGGAGCCTGAGCTTATATAACTCACGGACAGCCTCAAATGAATGTGCTGCACCTTTCCTGTGCTGCCCAGAGAAATTGCTCGAAGCCAACAAGGTTTCTTGGCACCTCAATCTTGGTGCTTGCAGCCGGACGAGTGAACTATGTGAAGTTTTTCCTCCACAAACTCGAGCCGTACTGTCACAGATTCCTCGAGAGGCAAGAATTCTCCATTCTCTTCACAGCATACGCTATTTGCACAGGATTAGGCACAGAGACATCTCCATACAGCAGCGCCACACCGGGGAACAAAATAAACAATTTGATCCACGCAGTTTACCGCACAATGCACTTTTCACCAGGTCACGTTATCTTCCAAAGGGGGATTTTCAAAGAGTTCCATTTACTAAGTGGTTACGTATTTTGCCCATTTCAAGCTTCTAATGATTCAGACTGTTTGCTCTCGCTTTTCACTCATTCAACACTTTATTTTCGCTCATTATTTTTCTCACAGTTATGACCCAGTGAGACGCATTCATGAGAACACAGTCTACTTGCATTTGGCAACATTTCATAGTGAACCACCCCACTTCACCTCAGCCTGCTCCTGCTCAACATACGAGCAGACTCATGTCTGCAAAAAAGCTTTCTCACCTCGACCGACGACATGCATCAGGCATTTGAGCAGCACACTCTGACAAAAAGACAGCGGAAGCATGAGTAATGTGCAATTACGGGGCAGAAAGTAGGTCACACAGGGCCCCTGGGCACAACAGCCATGAAGACCAAGACCACGACCCTCTCAACGCATCTATTCACAACACCTTCACCTCTGTTTGATTGCAGGATCTGGACACGGAGACTCTGGCTCACATCGACGCCGAGAACAGGAGGCAGACCCTGGAGGAGGAGCTGGAGTTCCTGAAGCAAGTCCACGAACAGGTACGACACTCAACTTCCGGTCGCAGTTCATGTTCACAAATACTGCAAGATCCACGCAAACAAAACAGTAACTGGACGAGAAACATAATGTTGAGCAGATCGATACCGAAGCACAGGAAAGTAGTTCAGCAGTGTCTGTAAATTTATGTCCCTGTCTGACTCAAGTAAAGAAATGTAGCGTGTGCGTACGAGTATTGTCGCGTTTGAAACCCCCACGTTTTGCCCCAAAGTTAATTATTGTGATTGTCTTTCTTTCAGTTGACATTAATTTTGAACGTGTCAGTTCTTTCAGATCATTTTTTCTCCTTCCTTCTTTCTCCCTCTATGTTCTCAACTGCCGATGCTCGGTCACTTGACCGTTAGACATCCTGACGGAAACGCCAAATCTGATCGTAATCCCGAGTCAAAAACCTCACTGAGGAAAAAGATGAATCTTCATCCAACAGGTAGCAAAGCACCACTCGATAAAATAAGCGGATGCATGTTCGGCGCTCACCTGAGGTGAACCCATCAGTCAGAGGCATGCCTTTTAAACCGGCTCCCAGCCTTCTGCGAAACACAACAAAGGAGCAATATTCAAGCTGTGGAATTCAATAACTACGTACTGTGCCACGCGGTTCAAAGTCCATCCATTTGGGTTCAGGTTCCATGCGAAACGTGGCTGGCAAAAGGACCGAGCATATTCACCTTTTGGTGCGCATTCCAACTACTCCCTGGACCATGAACCGTCGCCTCACACCACTGTAGATTCAACTTTTTGCAGAATTCAGAGCTCAGCATTCAGCGTTTTCACGTTGGCTCGAGAAAACATTCGTGTAAGCATCTTCCCCACAGAAACCCGAACGTGATACTTTTGTTGAAAAGCACAGTCGAATATTTTAGGCTGTGGATTTGAGGAAATCTGTATTCGCCTCTGACCGTCCTTTTTGAGAAACTCGGCAGAAAACATGCATAATTCAGCCGACGTTTCGGACTTGTTTGTACGAAAACTGCATAGCGATATATTTTTTGTAATCCTTCTTGCCTTTTGGTCTGTGCCAGAGTATGAATTATATGAAGAATGCAAGCAAGTATATCCAAATGAAGAAAGCGTAGGGGTTGCCAAATATTTGACTGCCAGCAGCGGAATACAAATAAAAACTTGGGTAATAAAATCTTCTCCACTGAACTAAAATCTCCCAGTGCCCAACCACAGTGAGACCATAATGCACCCCGCATAGAGTGTACTTGTGAAATCGAATAGCCCCAACTTAATCCTGTTTGTGCATTCACCTGACATGGTGGTGGAACCCATGGCTCGGCCAGATCCGCGGCTCCTATGAACCACGTGACCCGTCCTTGGGCGTGCCCACACTTTTTCAGGCACTGCTGCGTGCATGCGCACAGGGAACAGGGCCTCTGTGAGAATTTGCAAGTGTACGCTCAGCCTTTTTGTGCACATGTAGACTTGATATGAATTTGAAAGTAACCGTGGCCCTGGGCAAAAAACATCACATGATATGTCACAGAGATGAATCGGCTGCATAGCCGCACGTCGCTCTGTTTAAACTTTGTTCCTCAGCCAACAACACTTTGAAAACCAACCGCAACTCTTTAAGAATCTCAGCATAGTATGAGATAGACATAACGAACATCAAAAAGACAACTTTTCATGGACTTTTTCCCCCAGAAAGAAGCTAGCTACGACAAGAACTGGTGGTCAGCACCTTTGGAACTGTGTTCCACCAAGACCTGACCAAGCAGGAATTCTAAATCGAGCGACATCTAATGGACTTGTTACATGTTAGACGGTGCATTCGGACAAAAATGGACATGCACACAAACACTGAGTGCGTCTGCTATTTCGCCCGAAGCGGACTTTACTTAATTGCACAACCAAACAATGTGATCCCCCCGGCTCCAGTGACAAGAGACAATGAATAATGGAATTCTCAGAGACCAAAAACAAACTGTCGTGGCGTGATTCGAATTTCCCACAACTCCGAACAAACCAGTTTTGCCTTCACGTAACCACCCATTGTACAGCGACACAAGCGGGAAGGTTCTTGTCAGCATTGAACCACCAGTCCAGACTCTGACTCCCCCCACAGTGAAAGACCTTCAAAGGAAGAGGCAGCCGGCTCCAGGCTTCCAATCCAATCGGCGCATGCGCACGATTTACGACCTCTGGTTCTTTTGGGCGATGTTACCAACAGGTAAAGCAGCCTTGGCTACAAGGGTCCAGCCGAGTAAATCTTAACTAATGGACGTGTCAAGGAGCCTTGAAAGCGCCTCTGCCTCCCTCAGATGCTACAAGCAATTTTCTGGCCGTAATTCCCAATGCATGAAGACCACATCACCACAAAATTACCTCGAGCACGTGAAGAACAGGCAGGGAGGGTCAATTGACCTGAGCGTCGGCAGACGAACTTGTGGTGTCCTTAGAATATATGTTGCTTTATTGCACCAAGTTAATTATTTTCTCAACTTTTATTGCAGAGAAGGGCTCTTTTTAACTTTTGAGTTTCAGGCAGCAATGGTGGGTGCACGTCCACCCCACCTGGCGGGCGTTGCGGGAAAATGACCATTGATCATCTGAGTCTCTCTCTTCACTTTGCGCACACAAATCACGATCACGACAGGAGATGAAGGAGCTCGCAGCCATTGCCTACCGGGACACCACGGCTGAGAACCGTGAGTTCTGGAAGAACGAGATGGGCAATGCGCTGCGTGAGATCCAGGCTTGTTACGATGAAAAGCTGGACGTTATGCGCGGTGAACTCGACACCATGTACAACGTGAAGGTACTGCGCATGCGTCAGCAGATGGCGCTTCAGTGCCGAGCGTTTCCGTCGTTTCTTTTACCAGTGGATGCCACAGTTTATTTCAGTTTTCAAAAATGAAATTGCAATTTATGTTCCAGTTCAGTTTGAAATTTAGATCTATTTTTTCTGTTCATGCTGAAAAAGAACAGTTAGTTCAGTGTTGAAGAAAATTAATTCTTGTAAGACTTGTATCTTGTCGTGCAAAAGTGAGTGATATTTGCATGAGAATCTGTGGAATCCACTGCGTGTATGTGCATGTTTGTGTATTGTTCGTCTGTCATGTTTGAATTTAGCACATAAATTCATTCACTGTTTTTGTGTGCCTTCTTCACCTTTTACCCAAATGTACAACTCTTTGCACCGCTCGTGATCGTCTCGAGTAGGAAATGAAGGAATTGGCAGCGCTAGCCTACAGAGACACGACAAAGGAAAATCGTGACTTCTGGAAGAACGAGATGGGCAATGCTTTGCGCGAAATCCAGGCCGCTTACGATGAAAAGCTCGAGGCGATGCGCGCCGAGCTCGAGGCCTATTACAACATGAAGGTACAAGGCCAAGCGTACAGAAAAGCAAACTCGCAAGGACAAAAATATATAGAGCTAGACTCTATGCTAACCCCTATCTGCATGCCTTTGCGCTCTTGGCGAGTTTTATGCTCGTACGCTCGAACATAGGCCTTCAACGCTCAACATCTTCTTCCAATCTTTGTTGTTCATATTTCTAAACAAAACTTGAACCATGAACAGGAAATGAAAGAACTGGCGGCCCTCGCCTACAGAGACACCACCCAGGAGAACAGAGACTTTTGGAAAAACGAAATGGGAAACGCTTTGAGAGAGATTCAGAGTGCCTACGACGAAAAGTTAGAAACCATGCGTGGTGAACTTGATAGTTATTACAACATGAAGGTATTTTCCCAATCCGGATATGCATACGAATGCAGTGCCATGTTTGTAGGTGCTATCTACATGAGTAAGACACTAACACCGGACCGGCCGAATCCCGCATGTTTCTCTATGTACCTGTTGCACGCTCTAGGTCAACTAACGGAGTTTGTCTTCATTTTCTGGTCACTCCCACTGTGTTTAGGAAATGAAAGAGTTGGCAGCATTGGCCTACAGAGACACCACCCAGGAGAACCGAGACTTTTGGAAGAACGAAATGGGAAACGCTTTGCGAGAGATTCAGGCAACTTATGACGACAAGCTGGATTCCATGAAAGCTGAACTTGAAACCTTTTACAACATGAAGGTAGATCTGAGAGATGCACTGCAGTCTCGCAGGTTTACGCTGGCATGCCATCCACTCCCCCTCCAATAACGTCTTCTTTATTTTGTCTCAAGAAGGGAGCAAAAGGTGACTAACCTCCGTGTGCTCCTGATTTCTTGCTTCTCAAAACAACCTTGCATGTGTAGGAAATGAAAGAGTTAGCTGCCTTGGCTTACCGAGACACGACCCAGGAGAACCGCGATTTCTGGAAGAACGAAATGGGTAGTGCTTTGAGAGAGATTCAAGATGCGTACGACGAGAAGCTGAATCACCTGCGCGGCGAACTTGAATCCCATTATAACATGAAGGTAGAAGGTTTACCGTATACCACTAACTGTGTCTTGCTGTTTTGTGTTGTTTGTATTGCAGTGTGTGCATGTGTTTGTGTGTTTGTTGTGTCCAAGCGTTATGCACCCCTTGTTGTTGCATATGCCACGTTTGTGTTTCCGTGTTTGTCGCTTAGATACAATGGTGTTGTGTTGCTGCGTACAGGAAATGAAAGAACTCGCGGCTTTGGCCTATCGAGATACGACATCTGAAAACCGCCAGTTCTGGAAGAACGAAATGGCAAAGGCCCTACGTGAAATACAAGACACGTACGATGAAAAGCTTTTAATCATGAGACAAGAGCTTGAAGCGTACTACAACCTCAAGGTTAGACGGCACTGAAATCCGAGCAGAACTCTAGTGCCAGACAGTAAATACGTGTACCCGAGTAGCGATCTGTTACATCAACAGCCAAACTCCCACTTCGAAGTATTATGTATTATTTGACAATGCATAATGACTCCCCTCCAGCTTCTACAAACTTCCACCCTTCCATTTTGCTGTCTAATTTTGATAGCAATTTTTGACGATTTTTTCAAATTTTGTACTCCACATGTACAATGTAGACACTTTGAGCACAATAGGACAACATATAAATGAAATCAAACATTGTCGCAACTGCAAGCAAATTGGCAAATCACCCAGAATGAAACCAAATTGCAAACTTGAAGCCATAATGCACTTCCACAGTGCACGAGGGTGTCAACGGGTTCCAGACGGAACGTTCACCACGGAGCAGATGCAATCATCAAAATTACCACTAATTATCATCACTCGGGTTCAGCTTGATTGACGTCGCAATCCCGAATCTGTGTGTCGACAGAACAGCGTACTGCTGAATCTGATTCAGAGCTGTACTCGAAACGGGACAACGCTCCGATGTATCAAACCCTCAGCCTGATCTCGGGAAGGAATCTGAACATCACATTGATGTGGGGCTCGCCATGCACAGCGAGAAGGAAGCAGCAGCGCAGAGCGCAGAGCCAGCTCTTCACTCGCTCAGATGCGACTCGGGTCAATTCTGCAGGGAGATTGAGAATTGCTATTCATGCTCCACAGATGTCTCGCTCCAATCTAATTCCAATAAAGGATCCCCGAGCCCAGTCCACCCATTCGCTTTAAATCTGTCAAAACAGCCATTCCCTGCAGTTCACATCCCCCTCGGCCGCATTTATCAATGCCCGTCGAGATGCAGTCAGTTCCCCCGCATCCGCGCCAAGTAACGCTCGTTCAGATTCATCTGAGACGTGATGCGAGTTCCCAGGAAAAAGCCAGGAAAAGGTTTTCGGTTGCAATCCTCTGTATTCCCTCTGAGAGCAGGAGAAAGCCACTGGAATCATTACCTACCCCTGCACAGCATGAAGGAAGACAGATCTGCATGGCTGTCTCCCGGTGCTCGGGCTATATTTGGAAAGACACCATCTGCAGCAGTGAGCGCAGGCAGCACCTTCTGTGAGCGAGAGCGAGCGCTCTGCAAACAGCGAGACCTCGCTCCGCAGCACGACAAGACGCCTTCCTGGAGAGAAGTCGCGTGTTGCCTGTCAGCCTGCCTCACCCCTTCCGAGCGTCGTCATGAGTCTTCTTTGTAAGACGCGTCCGACTGAAGACTAATCCGCCTCGTACTGCAGGCCTGGTTTGTGACGATAATTTGGAGTGAAGACAGCTCGCAAAAGAGACAGCTGAGACTGCATGGCTCCACAAACAGTCCAACCAAATTACGTGAGACTGTTCCATGCAAAACAGGGTGGCAGGCTGGTCTTACATTGTCATGGCAACCAGCAAGAAACGCCCGAGGAAAAGGGACAAGCGCTGACAAGCTAATCTCCATTTGAAAAACGCAGAACGAGATCCAATTGTTGCATACTGAGCAGCAGACCATTGACAAACTTCTGCCCAAAAAAGTCGAGCGAGTCATTCGCAGCGTCCATATCAGTGGCTCATTACCGATCAGAATCTGCTCCACTGCTCGCTACAGATTGAATTTCGGAACAACTGCAGCAGCGGGACAAATTCGCAGGCAATAAGTCCTATTTTCTGTCCAAATTGGATTTTGATTTCCATGGGTAAACATTCCCGTGCTTGCAGAACACACAGGCACCGGGCCGCTCTTGATCTCCACCAGTTGTACTGCCACCAAATCGTAATATTGCTGTTGGAAACGTAAAAAATCAAAGAAAGGCCGATACAGCGAACAACCAATTCGTACCTGCTTGAGACAATCTTGCCTCAGCTGGTAGAAACATACTCGCCAAGTACAAAAAACTATTCGGCCCAGACAAAAAAACGTAGCTCACCCTGCTGCATGACTGATACAATGGCCCTCGTCCAAATTATGACTAAATCATTCTACAAAACCCACCCGGCTCATACATCATTTCACAATTAGTATAATATGCTTACATTTGCGCCATAAAGTGTGTAAATGTAAGTAGCAATTTATCTGGCGCTACGAGAAAAATCATGACGAAACCTCTTTTGAAAGAGCAAGCAGCCAGCTCTGAACACTGCGGAGCAGAGCCTAGTTGTCGGTGTTTCGGCGATATATCGCACACCTCAATGTCTTGCTCAACTGAAAACATCGCATTTCACCGTCCGAAACTTTCTTTTCGCCGCCACAAATACACCAAAAGGAACAAACACCCCAGTCAGATACGAGTCGTGTTTTGAGCTCAACGAGCATTTTCTGTCCCAAACCACTTTTTGTCAGTGAATTTTGAGACTGTTAGTCCGAAGACTCCTTTGATAGAAACCGTTCTCACGTGAACACAACCTCAGATGGTAAGATAGACAGACTGCATGTTGGCTACAGTCAAACTCTACGTCTATGCGCTTTTAGCTCGTAACTAACACACGAAATTTTGTGTCAAGCCGATGGAATTGAAACGATTCCTTCATTATCTGTACAGCTTCACATTCATGTCCTTGTGTTGCTTTTTTGTTCGTCATTTTCGTTGTTTTGTTGTTTTCATGTTGTCCGACTGACACAAGTTGGATGATCAACTGCATTTTGAGTAAAGTTAAGATGGTAAAATGTGCACATTGCAAAACATTTGTTCAAAGTGAGCTTTCAAATGAAACAGGAGGTAAATCTTGGCCATTTTGTCTTGAGAAGTAATTTCCTTTGTTCATCTTCCAATGAAAATTTTAATCAAATAGTAAATGCACAAAACGATTATCAACTCAAATGAGCAATTCATACAGGTAAGTAATTTTTCCGAAATGACAAGTTCTACGGATCACTAAATCACTCTCCTTGCCCCTCGCACACAGCTTCAAGAGTTTCGCACTGGAGCGACCCGCCAGAACATGGAGACGGTGCACTCCAAGGAGGAGAACAAGAGGCTGAGGAGCCAGCTGCAGGAGCTGCGTTCCAAGCTCGCCGACCTCGAGGCCAGGGTGAGTGACAACCACATTCAAAACCTCTTCCAGTCAGAACAGCCCCTTTTCACTCGTGATGATCAAATCCACAGTCGAATCCTAAAGTCCTTTGAGATAATGTGACACAACTTGACCACGTGAGCGCACGAACTGAGCGCCCTCTCGCGTGTCACAGAACGCGCTCGTTCTGACGCCCCTCTCACATCTCGCGTCCCACAGAACGCGCTCGTTCTGACGCCCCTCTCACATCTCGCGTCCCACAGAACGCGCTCGTTCTGACG
>JAAUXT010007567.1_pt1 | contig 22639 bp, 39 predicted proteins | sample 7278171 | NCBI WGS metagenome assembly JAAUXT01 (sample SAMN14350112, study PRJNA611818) | marine sediment metagenome | isolation source: surface marine sediment (1.8m) | place: French Polynesia: Moorea | collected 2018-08 | reverse complement strand
TGAAACTGCTGCTGACATACTTTTGGAAGACGCTGCCTATAGGTGCTTCGATTTGGCTCGCACCGATTTGGCTCAAATCGTGCAGCCCATCTCAAATCACCTAAAAACCAGACCAAATGCCGCGCAACACTTTATCGGTGAGCTCAGAGCAACAAAGTCGACAGAATGAACGGACTGAAGCAAAGGACGACAAACGCACCAATGGTGGTGTCGCAGGTGGTGGCGTGGGGCACGGAGGAAGGAACCAGAGTTTGAATGCGCATCGTCTCATGCAGCACTGCGTTCGTGTAGTGCAGCTTAAAGCGGTCGGCCATCGTCAGGGGCTGCTTACCTGAAAAAGAAGAGGCATGTTTACCTTTGCAGCAAGCAATATTTGTTCGCTCAAAAACGTCCAGAAATGTTTGTTCAAAGAACCTTTGTTCCGAACAATTTATTGTCGGAGATCTTTGTTGGTTTGCAACACAACTGACCCACAACCCGGTCGATCTCCTGCTGCAATTTCGTCTGACAGTCGGGATTCCGCGCCATGTAGACGAGGACCCAGAGCAGCGTGTAGCGCGACGTGTCCGTTCCGGCTGAAACAGGAGGCAACGGTTCGAGTGACACCCAGCAGGGGATCAGTTCAAGCAACCTCAAGTCTCCCAGCACCGTCGGTTGAAGTGAGTGGGTTTTGGGGCACACGTACACGAACTGTCACGGAGCAGAATGGCTTTGTTAATGCCACACTGAAAGCGCCCCTGTACCGGTGTAGATTTGTCACCCGTGTGTGTGTGTGTGTGTGTGTGTGGATGTGTGTGTTTGTGTGTGTGTGTAATTATGATGAAGTCGTTGTTTGGGGATTCTGTATCACTCTGAATGTCTGAATCTCTGGAGTGAACGGTGGTACTGCTCTCTGAGGACTGTGGACTCTCTGGCTGTTTCAGGTCTCAAAGAGCGCAAGCTTGGAGCTGGAGAGCTGAGCCAACGCACTCAGAGCTTGAGATTCAGATTCAGAATCCATCGTAAACTGCTCACCAAAAACGACGTCGAGGAGAATCTGATAGAAGTGTTCTTCTTCCAAATCTTTAAGAGCGTCACTACTTCCTTCTCGCCTCATGTCCTCCTCGCCAGCGATCAGAGTGTCCGTCAGGTCTCTCAGGTTGTCTGCAATGAGAGGAGACAGCCGTGAAACAGGTGTGAACATTGGCAGGAAGGGCCATGAGGTTTGGAGGAGACAACCAGATTTTATCAACACTCACTCGGATCGAAGCTCTTGCGATGTTCTTGCATGACCTGACTGAAATAGGTCCTGAAGAACACGAGGTTGGTCTTCAGTTTAGTCAAGGCAGGAGTGGGAATATGCTTCAGAACAGGAAAGAAGTCAGCCATCAGTCCTTTTCCGAGAATATCGTTGGCCTTCTCCACTTCGTCCACATAAGTTTTGAAGAATGGATCGTCCAACTCCCACCTGGAAAAAGATGGGAAAACAGCAAGAATGAGGCCAGTGATATAAGCTTGCCTAAACAGTGCATGTTTTGTTCCGCGCTGTGTTTCAAATGGGCGAAAGTACGGGTATTTGGTTCGTTTGTGGTGATTTTAGCCGCTCTATCTGCATGCTTGCCGTCCCATTTACCCTGCACCACACACACACACACACACACAAACACAACACCAACACACACACACAACACACACCACATGCACATTCGTACACACCTCTTTCCACAGGTCATGTTAAATATGATGTTGTAGATGAGAAGCGAGACGGGGTAAAACGGGTCGACCGGGCCTTTCTCTTTTTCCAACAAAGACGCAGTCTGATCGAAGCTGTCGTGAACGAGGTTTTCCAGCTGCTGTCCTGTGGCGTACGTTCTTTTTTGCGTGACAAAATGAGTTGAATCAACTTAATCAAGCGAGATACCACGGTGTCGAACAAAATAGACGCGATTTCTGTTTGTCGGTCGAGGTACAAATGTTCACCTGATAGCAGAGAATGCAATCTTGCGTTGCGCCTTCCAAATCTCAGTGAAATCTCCCAAAGCAATGTCCTTTCCACCATTTGTCAACATATCAGCTGCAAAAATAGCGAGGCTTGTGTTGGACAACCACATTGTCCAAAATGACTGTGAAAGTCGAAGATGAAGAAGCAACATTTTTGTTGAGAGGGTACTCACAAGAATATGGGCGGAATCTCCCAGCGAAGTCATTCTGCTTCTCGACCAAGGCCTGGCGGATGACTCTGAGGCTGCTCAGAACTACAAATGGTGTATTGGCTGCGAAAATACAAGAAAACAGTTCCATCAGCGATGATATCAAGTGTGATAGGAAATTCACCCCCGTCAAGTGCGTGGACTGAACATGTCTGACAATTTAAAAATTGCACAAGACGCGTTCCTTCTTCCCATTGAAGTCCCCATTGAAGTCTAATCACCAAAGTGGACAGTGAAGACATCTCCAAACTGCTTCTTGCACTCAGCGAAGTAATCACACTGGCGTGGTGTGGTGGTAAGCTCTGCAACAAGGAAACACGTGTCGTACAAAGTTCATGCATCCCAAGACCTGACGGCTCTCGAGCGCTTTGGCAGTGTGGACCTACCTCGCAAATTGCCGATGAGGGGCCACCCTTTTGGTCCAGGGGGCAGGTTGTACTTTTTGCGTTGGGCCAGAGTCCTGAAGAGGAAGACCACTGCCAGGGCAGCTGCGGCTATCCCAAGAGTGGTGCTGTAGTCCTGCTGGAACTTGTGCTCCATAGTGACGATTTCACTTCTGCAATGTAGAAGGAAGGCAAAAACCTTAACTATGTTCTGCGCTGCATGAATTGAGGTGTCGATCGAATGTCCATTGCAAGGCAAAGTCACGGTGAAAAGTGGTTTCCCATCATCAAACGCATTGCACCATGCACATGTACCGTGAAGTTTTCTTCACAAATTCTTTTGTTTTGTTGCCTTCTGATAAAACGCACCTTGCAGACTTGCAGACTCCGTGTATATTCCAGCATGCAGTTGAGGCCTCCGACAAAAGCTAATTCTACAATACTCTGAACTGAATATCTGATGTCAGTACGGCGAGCTCAATGTTTGTTTTAAATATCGTATACACCGTTCCTTTTTCTGTCCCAATTTGATCCAATTTAAGTGCTGGCACACGTGCATGTGCACCGTATACTTGCGTCATGACCATTTGCTGTCATCATTGATGTCCATATTATATTCCATTTCTGTCCAGATTGTGTCCTGTTGGTGTCTCAAAATGCAAAAGAACAAAATGAAGACAAGATAAGTGCGGCCTGCATATTCTTTGCAAAGTTTTGTTGAAGTTTGTTCCAATCAAACAAAGAATTGAACAGCATGCAATGACGGCAAAACGGCAACGAAAACCTGTCAGATCCAGATTGAGACAGGGAGGCGTGACCAGGCTCGAGCGTATCCAAGGGAAAGCGGGCACCTGGCTCTCCTATCCCTCAAAAAACCTTCACCTCTGCATGATACAAATTTGTTTCGACTTTTTGCCTGTCATTTTTGTGGCGAGGTCAGATAGATTCCCAACCCCAAAACAAATTTACGCCTCATTTGGAACTCCGACCGTCAGACCGCAGCCTGAACCGAGATCGGGAGTCCCGGACTTTCTTCAACTTGAAAATCTGACAGGCCAAAAAGAGGTGAACAGAACATCAGTGATGCTGGCAAACCCCAAGAATATCCACTCCGGTTGGTTTCAGTTGTTTTGACGATCGTTGGCGTGGAGGCTTATTCCTTCCTGCATGACTGAGTTCCAGACTTGAGTCAGAGACCCCAAGTGACTCCAACTGTGCTTTGGGATGACCAGCTTGAGAAATGTTATCGGTCCGTTCACGAATTTTCCGTCAAAAACAAGTCTCAAGTCAGCCAAACAGTTGGCATGGTTGATCTCTCCATGCAGTTGGTGACAAACGTGCAGGCTGCATGGGGTTCACGTTCATTGGCCTGCACACGCTGGGACCAAGCTGAGTGTCTTGATGCAATGCATGGTTCTGGCAGCAACATGGACCATTTGGTGTGGATGATCTGGCCGCCACCAGTTAGTGTGGTGGATATGTTAGTCAACCTTTTGCTGTTTCATCTTTGAACAAGGATTTTGCAGAATGAATTGTGTGAGTGCATGTACCAGGATCGTCTCAAAATAGACCGATCGGAGGACCGTAAAGTGTTCTCACAAGTACAATTGTATGTCTACCAACAAGAATATCACAAGTACATCTTGCCCTGCCTGGTGGTACCTTCTATCCACAAAAAATTTGAATTTTTGTACTCGTAAGTACAACTGTATATTAAAAAAAATATATACATCTTATGATGTATCCTACACTACAATGACAAGTTGAGACATTTATGTGTAAACTAGAGAGAAAAAAGAAGCACAAACACCTTACAATTCCAAAAAAATACATGGCAACAGGAAGAATTGATCTCTGATAGCAAACAAATAATGTTATCCAATTTTTAAACAGTTAAAGAGGTCATTTGGCTGTGATCATAAGATCCCTGAACTGTAGGTTGATGAGCTGCACCAAATATATTTATGTGGCACCGGAAGATTTCATTTTTGACCAAACACAAAGACGTACGGTCCTCCAATCGGTCTATTTTGAGACGGTCCTCGTAAGTTTGCAAGAAACGAGAGAATTTCGGAAAAACCGTGGGCAAACTTCGCACCACTCGCTCGTCAGATGACACCATTGAAAATCCCTTAGAAGAAAAATACCCGAATGGAATTTCCGTCTTTTGAATGTGAAAACACGCGCATTCTTTGAGTTTTGTGATCATACAGGTCTTGTGTGTGCGTCAGTAAGGACAAATGTTGCACATTTTGAAGAAGTTGCACCGGATGTCCTGCACATTGACTTGAATACTCGTACGGAAAAGTGTTTCTTCCTTTGGACTGGGATTTTTTGTCACTACAGAATGGTTTCTGGACATTAGGGTTGAAAAACTTAGAAATTTTCTCTTTCCTGAGTACACTTATAATTGGTCAATAAGATCTGCAGTGGGAACGTTTGCTGGGACTGCAAAGAATTTGACGCAACCACTTCGTCGACGCCTCAAAACGAAGAGGTGTTTCAAAATCACCGCAAGATCCTCGGCATTGGGAAATTGTGCACTTGATGTACAAGGATGAATCAAGCCAAAGTAGCAACCTGCGTGTTCTCGTCCACTTGCAGACTGCGCAGTGAAAGAGATAATCTGCCGTTCTTTTGTTGCAAACAAAGAACGCAGCAAGCTTGTCGGTGTCTGCACACCGCAAGAACATGTATTCAGATTATAGATTGATTCATCCCCGTGTGCAGAACGCGCAGGGTTATTCAGGAGGCTGGGGACAGGACGTGCTAGATTGCTCCTGCAAGAACCAAAGACCCTTCCCACGTGATTTTCGGATGCAGAGTGTCACTTGCACTGACTCCACGCAGACATTGTGTGAGCAAATCCCAGGAAATTCCCGCTCGCAAAAATACAAACAAAGGTGCACCTTGGTTGTTTGAGTGACATTTACTTTGGCAAGGTTCTGCAAAACAATCTTTCATGTGAACGTGAAGCTTTTCACCCACACCGCTGCACGAAGTATCTGTTCCACAAGACGCACTTCTTGCAGCACAAAGAACAAGTTCTGACAAACAAAATGTGTGTATTCACCACATGTACTTGTTCCTGAGATTTTGGCTGCGATGGCTGGGTTCTTTATATACACGATCATGTCCAGCAAGCTTTGTGGCTGCAGTTGTAATAGATGAACCCGATCAACAGGATCAACACAGGAATGGTGATCAGCAGACACCCACACAAGAGAGTGAACACAATCACAGCAAACTCGTCCTCATCCGTTTTGTCCATGTAAGCCACGTCCGGTTTCTCGGGGTGGTAGAAACATTGGAAAGTCCTGTCGCTTTCGAGACTGTTCTTGAACTCCAACACTTTGTGGGCATTTTGGCATTCGTATGCAGCGCACTGAAATTTGGTCTTTTGCGCATCTGGGAAAGAACGGAATAGTTCTGCGTGTTTTCGGCTCCCGTTCACAGCCAGGTAGTCCACGGTCACCCGGATACAGGAAAACTCGCCGCCTCTGTACTGACAGCCGACGTCTCCACAGTTGTGTTCGTATGTGCACTGCACAGGTCCGGTGTGATTTGTCGACGTCAGTGTGCACGAACTCGGCAGGTGGTGCTGTTCTTCGTTGAGGTAGCGACGCAAGTTTGGCACCGCGCTGCAGAGGCAAAACAAAATTTTAGAGCCAATGAAGTCACGCAAATACGAAAGGAATGCTACAGTACAAACTCTTGTTCTCGGACTCGGAACTTCGTCTTCTTTGCCAGGTTCTACATCAGATACATGTTTATCAGACACGTCATAAAGAAGTATTCTCTCACCTGAACCCGAGCACTAAGGCTCCTCCCGCGATACAGGGGATGAGGAGCCCCAGAGCGACGATCATCGCACAGCTGCAGTTACAGAGCTTCGAACCACAGCGATTGTTCTCAGCAGCCATATTGTTCGTATCAGACAGAACTTGGCTGGTCTCCGCTGTTCTTGTGGAATCCTTGGCAGAAACTCTTCACACCACTGTTGTCTTGGATTGCGAATGTTCGCAGAGTACAGAACTCCACACTGCTCACTTCTCCCGAATGTTGCTGACGTGAAAATGAAGTGTTGAGTGCACAGCACAGCAAGAGTCAATGCACCCACACCCTAACCAGATTTTTTTCTTTGGGAACTGACTCATTTGCGTAGTTCCCAGCCCATTCATGGTGTTAGGTTTCCTCTTCAGTCAGCCGTTGACAAACGGACCTGAGGCAGTCTTCCTGTTGAGTGAGACGGTCCAACCAGGACACAAGCTTGTGAATTGTTGTCTTCGCTTCGCTGATCACGGAAAAAACTGTGAGTCAGACATGGCTTGGTTTGGCTCGGGCTGTCAAACTGGGTTGTGCGCAAATGGGAAGAAGACAAGAACAGACTTCCTACTATCTGGATCGATCACCTTCCCTCTGGAATCTGGTGTCTTGGACACAGAAAAAAGGCAAAGTGTTTTGTATTGAGAACAATGACACTTGCTTGCTCCCATAGGTGTGTACACTGTAGACTCTACAAAAAGAGATCCTGTTCAATCACCAAATGTCTTTTTGAGACCTTTGGTCGAGTTGACTTATAGCAAAATTGTGGTCGCAGAATTGTTTGTGGAAGAGCATTTGGCGCTTGAATTCAAACTTGGTCGGAAATCATCCCAACAGTTTGGTCAAAGTCCCTGTTTTGTTGCACAGAAAGAGAATATTTTTTCGCAAAACCATGAAGTCACCCCCCTACCAAATCATATTCGCATTGAGTGGGCACCACGAAGGTGTTTCAAAAAACTATGTTTCTTTCGTGGCTTCGGTGAGGTGTGCGTGCGTGCTTTTGTGATTCCCAAAAATTGATCATTTGTGCTTTTTGCACTCAGCGCACATCCTGACTCCAGGCTCAGAGGAACGGCGAAAAGCTGCATGAAACGCACACAAAATGTTTCCATTCTTCCGCTGCCACGATCAATTTGTTTTTGACAAACACCGCACCAAGTAACGCAAGAGTCCCCAATAGAATTTCAGGGTAATCCATCACGACTTATTATGGTCGTAAAAAGCTCGTTTTTGGTACTTGGTTTGTTTGGAAGTCAACAAACAAACAGATCGACATCGTCTGATGTTCCGACAGAAGCGCTCACAACACTTGAGCGATGCATTCTGCGTCGAAGACGTGCAGAGAAGGGAAGTTGGTCTGAGCTGGAAGCCGGCATCACAGGACACGGTCGGGCTCATCTTCTGTCCATTGTGGAGGATCTTCTGGCTGCCCTCGTCAGGTCACCAGAGTTATTGCTTCTTTCACACAGTTTGTTTGGATGACATTGAAAAGACCAAAGAAGACTCATCTTCAGTTGTCCTCCATTGGCGTTCTCCTCTCGTGTGAGAACCGACTTGCCAGCTCTCAGATAGTTAATGTTCCTGGACTTCCCGTATCCAGGCCCCTTGGACAGTTTGTGTTTGGCATCATTGTTGTTGGTGAGCGGCCTTACATTCGGACTCCAAGAAGAATTGTTTCTTGATCAGATGGTTTTCCGTACATGTGTGCGAAGGCTCGAGGGAAAGTTCACCAAGTTTTGCTCGCCATCGAACTTGTAAACCTGATCTTTCAAGTTTCGGAATCAAAACAATTGCGCGGATTCTCCTGAAACTTTGGGCGGGCTAAAAATTTTGGCAGCATTATTTTGCGTGCACTGAACACAGTTTTCCACGTGTAAGTGCTGAAACAAAAAGGTGCAACTGTACATATGTGCAAAGCATGACCTGAAAATTTGCGCCCCCCTTCCCCGGATAACAACCACCAGAGCAAACACTTGGAAACACGCTTGATTCTTCTTTCTCAGTCCTTTTCAGGTGGAATCAGTGATGGATGGACAAATCACAATCCTGATTCTTCTGGGTTCGTTCATCTGCCTGACGACATGCACTCCTGTGTGGTTACGCAAGGCCACCCAAATGAACGGAGAGCTGAGCACCACATTCACCAACACAAGCAAAGGACGCTGTGGGGTCAGGTGAAGCAAGTTTTGCTCGATCTTCAGCTTATCTGCAATGAAACTGGCCGGCAGCTTGGAGACATCGATTTTTGTGGGGTCAGCCATTGAGCTCAAATTCCAAGAACTTTCAGCAAGATAAATGAGCGATTACCGATCAGCACGACGCCAAACTCCCCCTGGAGCTCCACACACGGAAATTTCGTGACAAGTCCACACAGAACCAAACGCTCTGATGTTTCAGATGCGCGGTCGACGAACAGTGTGTTGGGTTCCGGTTTCATATCAGTGACCAGCTGTGCACGCTTGTCAGCATGTCAGGTGCAACCAGCAGTGTCCTTCCTGGAAGTGGACAGATTCTTTTCAAGAAAGGTGAGCAGATTTTTATGAGTATTATCAGAGGCCAGTAGATTGACCTTCTGACATTCTGAAGATTTAAAAAAAACCCATGTCAAGACAACATTCTCAACTTGCATGGCAGTTTGGTCCAGCATGGGTGTTTGGCTCTCAACATCGGCATTGGAATGCAACATCGACTGGCCATTATTCTTTCTTTCTTCAAGTTTTAAACTCTTCCTGTGTGGCGAATTCTGGGAAGACAACTTCTTGTGTGTGCTTTTTTCCAGAAAATTTGACTCCGGCAGGTTGCGTTCGCGTGGACTTTGACACAATTTTGCCGCAATCGGATCCGCAAAACAGCTTCAGTTACGTTCAGGGCAAGGTGTGTGTGACAAACGGTCGTTTCTCTGCATTTGCAGACAGCTGTGCATGAGGAGAATCAGCTCCCCAATGTTCAGGGTTTGGCAACAATACTCTCAAACCCACTGTCACTGCTCTCGAAATGTTTTGAAAAAGCAGCAAATGATCAAGGATGTGTTTCACGGGTTCAGTCGGTTGTTTTGTCGTTGCAGTCTGGAGACGGAGTACAACTTCAAAATGGTGTTTCTGACTTTATCAAGCTCGACACAACTCCGATGAACCAGTGCATTCTGATTCCAACAACCTGTGCAACTGGAGCCTCTTACTCCTTCTGGGTGAAATTTCTAAGCAACGAGTACGGGAGCTTCTTGACCACCACATTCCAATGGGCTGAGGGAATCCGTATCCCGGGGTCAACGACCAGTCTCCATGCTTACGTCTACAGACCGGGCGCCACGAACAACTACTTCGCCACCCAGGTGTCCGGCATGAGTGTGGCTCTCCACACTTGGGTTCACATGGCTGTGATTTGGTTTGTTGACCCCAGAGTGGAAATTTATCTGGATGGGGAACAACAGTCTCTGATTGGAGACACTGCGTATCGTCCTCTGAGCGCAACTGTTGGGAGCAACAGTCTGAATCAAATGTTCGTGGGCAAGAATTTTGTCAATTCGGGTTCTAATGCTCCCGACGTGATCATGGACAGCATTACTTTGTGCGACAGACCCCTCAGCGCTGCAGAGATTCTGATCACCATGAGTTAAGCACCACTAAAAAACCTTGCGAGTAAGTTTTTCTCGGTCGCGGTCTCCGAGACCGCTGACACCACCATCTTCGCCGATCTTGAGAATTTCAACGCAGTCCACACAATTCTTTCAGCAAAACAGTGTCTTTTTTCACAAACGAACTGGTCAACAACAAATGCGTCTTCACCACTTAGAAACAGCAGGCATACGTATATGTATGCGAAAGCAGAATCGCCTGAAACTAGAGATTGTATCGCTGACAGCTGCCAACGGTACTGGGTGGGAACTTTGTTCGTGTGGCAGTAATCGTGTCTCTGGACCCAGACCTGCAGAACTGGACTTAAATCCACAGAGCCAGACCCAGACAAATAGAACTGGGTCGGAACCTGCAGAACCAGAACAGGACAACTGGGCCAGCGGAACCCGACCTGTGGAACCAGACCAACAGAACAGAACCAGTTGAACGCGACTGTTTGACCGGTGGTTCTGTACTTGTCTGGTTGCACGTCTGGCTGCGCTGGTAAGTTGTAGTGGAACTAAACTGGTGCAACCAGAGGAGCACATCTGGACCAGTGTAACTTGACTGGTCAAACCAGACCAGCATGACCACACCAGTACAGCCACACGAGTGCAACAAGACTGTTCAGTGCAACTAGACCTGCACAACCAGGTCAGTTGGTTAACTCTGCAGGTCCAGTTCTTGTTAGTCTTGTTCTCCAGGTCTGGGTCTGGTTCAGTGCAACTGGACCCAAATCCAGACCAGCCAGCGAAACACACTATCGATTCTTGATTTGTTCAACAGATGCATTTCTTCAAAACTTTCCCAAAGAAAACACCAAAAAGAACGTTGCACATTTCGAATTGGTTCACACCGAAGTTATTTTATATTATGTTAGTATCCGGAGTAAAACCGTTCAACGACCACTCAATCTGTGCGCCGTCTGGTGTTTCACATGTCGTCGAGTCCACCCCGCCTTCTCACAGTCAGACCTCAGTCAACGCATAGAAGTGTTCAACTTGCCAAACTTTGCCCTTTTGTTTGTAGGCGTCACGGAAGCAGCACAGATGTCCAACATTTCCAGTTCCATCGTTCTCGCTCAAACCGCGGCACCCAGTTGGAATCACCCACGACCAAGGACCTGAGGGCTTCGAAATTTCACACACAAAGGGCCCGGGGTGAATGTTGCAGCAAGAAAAAGGCCTCGCCTTTTCCTGCCTGTTGACTGAAGTTGAACACGCTCCTTCAAACCAACTTCGTTATTGTGGCCTTCCAGTTCCGACAGAGCAATCACTGTTTTCTCCTTGTGGATCACCTTGCAGCAGGTGACTTGTTTCGCTGGCTTCGCCGTTCTCCGATACCTGTCCCCATCTTGTGCCGACAAGCCAGGACAACAACAACGAGATAAACATCACAGCGGCCATAGCAAATATCATCCCTTCAAACACTTTCATTCCGTACGTGCTGAACAATGGAGTCACTATTGCTGGTCCTGTTAAGCTCCCAAGAGACCCAGCTGCCACCATCAGAGCGCCAAGGCCTCCAGTCATATTTACGTACATGTTGGCAAAGGTGAAACCACTGGCATAAATGCAAGACATGAACAGCCCAAGGAGAACTGTGCTTATCCACATGATGATGTAATGACTGTGTGAGAAAAAAACTTCTGGAATTAGAGAAATTATTACCATCAGTGAGGCTCCCAGCACTAATTTTGAAGCAGACAAACACCTGACAATCAGTATTCCCATACCCCTCCCAAAAGTGAATGAACCCCAGAAAACCGAAGTCAAAAGGGCTCCAGAAGTTTTGCTCCAATTGAGTTGATCCACGGTGTAGGTTGTCAAGTAGATACCGTAATTGATTTCAAGCCCACAGTACATCCAGAAAAACACAAACATCAAAGTCAAGAACGTTGCTGTGAACCCTTTCCTGTTTGTGGAAACAAATCCATGTTTTGCTTGTCGTTCTTGTTGCTTCTCTTTCGTGCAGCAAGTCCTGTCTCCAGTCAGGTAAAGCCCGAAGATCAAGAAGCAGTGAACGATCAAGTAAGCTGCTTCAATGAAATAGGCATAACGGACTTGCGTTTCTGGAACTTGATTGTGCACACTCTCTGTGGTGTTTACCAACGAAATTTCCTGCAAAAGTGTGTACACGTACGTGTGAAGCCTGAATTCACCTTTCAACATTTTTGTTTCCTCAAGAAAGAACAGACAAGCTGCTCAACGCTGAAAAGCAGAACATGGCATCCAGTGACGGAAATTGCGAGTGCAAACCTGCTTCGTTTCCGACAGAAATGGCGCAGCAACCAAGGGTCCCAAGAACGTTCCGACACCAAACACACAATGCAAAGCCTGCATCCAGGGCTCGTGCTTCTCCTCCCAAATTTTGATGATCTGCATGTTGCCAGCTGCAACAGAATGACGGTTCTTGATCTTCCCTTGTGGTTTTCCCGGACAGTGGCACGAATCTCAAATTCTGGAACACTGACAATGATCTTGAGGAACATTTCGAACTTCCGTTGTGCGATACGTACCGGCATCGAAAAGGATCCCAAAACATGATCCCACAGTCATAGCCACACCCAACTGAACGAGGTTGGTACAGAGCGGCTTGACCATCTCCAAAAGTCCGGTGAGTCCGAGGGACACTGACATCATCATCCAGGGATTGAGCCTGCTCATCAGGACTCCTCCCAGGGCCGCACCCATCAACCCTCCGACCTGAGAAAGGATACCTAATCAGTTCTCAAGGTGTCAACATTTTGACCACAAAAAGTCAATGGTAGCCGTGTAGGAGTTCATTTGGTCTGCTGTGACGATAGACAAGCCATTCACGTGAAATTTACATTTTGAATGATGAGAACAACGGAAATTTGATCCGTTGTGCTGTGGGTCAGCTCCTGCAGGTCCAACAGGGTGGGTCCTCCAATGGAGAATGTGGTACCCTGAAACAGTTACACAGAAATAAACTCAGCTGGCAGATGAAAATGCTTTGTGCATACGTGCAGCTGCGAAGTCAAGCTGTTTTGTGACACAGACGCAAGCATCGCGCTCGTTGCTTTGACGCAGTTCGCCAACTGAATATGCCACAGATTCACAATGCATGCCGTGCATGGGAGAATTTGTTTCTGCGATACGGTGGTGAACGACCTAGGTACACCATGGCCAACCAATGGGTTTCACCAGCAAATGTAACTGAAAATGTCTGAACAAGTTCTTTTGTCTTCCCTGAGCTCATTTCCCTGCGGTGCGTTGTGGTGTGTGTGTGTGTGTGTGTGTGTGTGTGTGTGTGTGTATGTATGTGTGTGCATGTGTGTGCGTCTCACCAGCGCAACGTACGAGCTGTAAAGCAGCAATGATTCCACAACTTTGCGTCTTCTGCTCACGTTCTGCATCGTGTAAAAATCAACCGCGATTTTGTCTTCAGTGTTCGACTGTGGAACTGAAAGAAACGAACGACTGGAAAATGAGTGACAAACGAGTTTTATGGCAACAGAACACAACGCCAAGTTTTCTGTCAAAAAACAAGAAGGAACAAGAAATTTATGCCCAGACATTCTTATTTCTCCCCCTCGTAAAAAGCTGCAAACCTGTCTTGCATTGTTCTGACCACCAAAATTAGAGCAATTGATGAAGTCCGTCACAGGTGCACGCGTGTAATTTTGCACAGCACAAGCAGGCATGCATGCAAAGGATCACACGCACTCGTGGATGTACTCGAACGTACGTATCGTTTGTAATCAGCGACCGTTTGTTGATAAAGTACGTTGAAAGAACAACTATTTTTGATATCAATGGATCGTCCAGTTGAATTGATGTCATTGGACTTTGGTTTTTGGAAACAAAAGATAAAATGTCACAAACCTCAACCGTGGATTTGTAGCACTGACCACAATATTCCGTTTGATCATCTTCTTACGCCCATCAACACAACTGCCACAGGAGGGACACATCGATGTCGTCTCTTCTTTGTCAATGATTGAACCAAATGCACCCAACCATGTGTCGTTTGCATTTGACAGAAAGGCTTTTGGAGGACGATGGAGTTCATCCGCTGGTTCGTGACGATGATAACACGGCAGCATTTCGCACAAACACAGGACAGAAGGTACGCACGGAGGCGGCCGTGATGTGTTTCGAAAATAAACCACTTTTTCTTGAGGACAGAAAAGAGCACAACTCTGCAGCTTTTTATATACTTCACATTTTTCTCGAAGTAATTTCTTCTGCATGCACGCTTCATCTGCAGGACTCAACTGCATGGAAGTTGAACACAATATTTTACAAATGGCATTTCGCCTCACACTTCCAAATGGAATAAATGGTCTCTTAAAATTTTGAGAGACTTACAATTTGACAATCCAAGCAAACATTGACTGCCCATTGACTCTGTGGCATTTTACTTTTGTTCAGTTAACAACCTGTATCTTCTTGCAGATGTCAATTTGTTGAGCCTCAAGTTCATGAGAACACAAGAATAGTACTGACATATTTCGACGGAAATTTTCAAGTTAAGCTCGAAGCAAACCTGCGTTTTCAGTGGATCTTTCTGTCCAAGTCCCACTTCTCGGGCCCTGCTTTCTGCCAAGATACCAAGCGCAGCAGAACACGACGAACAAAATGACAGACGAAGCAACTTCAAGAACCATGAACACCTTCATTCCAAACGTGTCAAACAGTGGAACTATTAAAATAGGACCGCCAAGACCTCCCAAGGAACCAGCGGCCATGAAAACAGCGGCCAACCCACCAGAACAATTGATGTACCTGTTGGCGAACGTCAGACCAGATGCGTAGATCGTCGACACACTGAGTCCGAAGCAGACTGTGCCTGCCCACATGATGCTGGGATGGATGTGGGCAAAGAACAACTCCACAACAAGTGACACCACAGTTCCCACCACCATGATGGAGATCTGTTTTGCAGCATCCACACATTTCACAAGGAACACACCAACGCCTCTGCCTAATGTAAACGAGATCCAGAAAGCCGAAGTCAGTGCGGCCCCTGACGCTTTTGTCCAGTTCAACTCATCCACAACGTAAGTTGTCAAGTAAGTGAAGTACGCCACTTCAGCCATCACGTACATCCAATAGAATACAAATATTAGACTGACAAAGGTAATCAAAAATCCTCTATTTTGCTTCCCACGTTCAATCATTGTGGACTCTCCTTGGATTTCTTGATAGCCAGTCTTCTTGAAGAACGTTCTGTCCCCAACCAGAAACGTGGCCACGAGAGTCATGGTGTGGAATGCTATAATTCCTCCGGCAATGAAAAAGGCATAACGCACATTCGTGGTCGGTGTTCCATTTTGTGACAGCACGTTCACGGTGGCCGAAGGAACAGTGACATCGACATCCGAGGAAGCTGATGTCTGAAGAAAGGAAGGATTTTGTCAGTGCAAAGGTATTTCAAATTGCCAGGTACAATTATGACATTTTTTTGTACTTTTGTCACAAGAATGGTTGGCTGCTTGTGAGTTTCGTTCTGGTGAAGTGGTTTGCGATTTACCTGGGGCAACTCGGAAAGAAATGGAGCTGCCAACAGGGGTCCAAAGAGAGCGCCCACCCCGAAGAGGCAGTGCAGTCCCTGGATCCAGGGACCATTGTCTTGACCCCACACTCCAAAAAGGTGCATGTTCGCCACTGCATTCAGGAAAAACAAACATCTTGTTGTGCATCTTGTTTTGTCATAATTGAAATACGTCTTCAGCCGAAACCAGTCAAGTGGGTGAAGAACAGAAGAATAGAACTGCAAAGAACTGGAACTGCCTTCATACCACAGGAAAAGCTTCTGTTACAAGTATCGTACAGAAACCTAACTCTTTGTTCGAAGGAAAGACAACTCGAGAACGCACCTGATTCGTACGCTATTGAAAATACATTTTGTGTAGCCATCACGAATCCGAGAGACACGAGGTTTGAGCACAGAGGGACGCAGAACTCGAGACCTGCTGTCACACCCAGGCTGAACGACATCAGGATCCATGCGTTGACCCGTGTGACAAGCAAACCGCTCAGCACGGCACCCAGCACACCCACCACCTGACACAAAAATGAATGGCGACTCAGCTCTTCTTGCACAGACAAGAGTTCAGTCACATGAGGTGTGTATGAGTGCAGACAACAAGCGTGGGTTTGGCTGTGTGCGGAAGTCCAGGCAGCTAAAGACCCTGCGCATCGATCCAACATATCTGGTCATGCAGAGTTCGTGCCAGAACCTAGAACCTGTGCTAGAACCTGTGCCAGAACCCAAGGAACCCATAACTAAAACCTGAAACCCATGCGTCTCAGAAATAAACCATGTTGAGGACTCTACTCTGTGCATTGATTGATGTTCTTGTGGTGCATGTGTGTGTGTGTGTGTGTGTGTGTGTGTGTGTGTTACACACGCACGTGTACGTGAATCAATTGGTTTGTGCGTGACTGTCTTGGCACGATGATAAGTACTCAGATGAGTGCTCGCTTCTTGTTCACGGACTCAATGGAGAGGCCCAGGGAACATGAACATATCATGAAGAACAGCAGGATTGAAACGTTCTTTTTGTTTCCACAGAACTCGGTAATTTTGCTTTGGGTACGGCTATGGCGTAACTGGCTGGGGAAGGTGACCATGCGGTGAGGCTGCAAGGTGTGGCCGCGGGATGGCTGTTGCACGCAATGTCCGACAACCAAATGTTTTCAGATGGGATGAACCGAAATTCGGTCACTCGGAATGGCAACTTACGAGTAATGGGCCTTGTGGATTCCCTCTTGCAGCGAAAGACTATGGGGCACTGAGCTTTTTCGTTGAGTGTCATCGTTTTGCCAGGGGACTTTACTCACGGAATTCACGGCAAGAACAACGGAGATTTCATCCGTCTCACTGTGCGTTAGCTCCTGCAGGTCAAGCAATGTTGGTCCAGGCAGTGCTATGTAGATCCCCTTCAAAAGATCGTTCTCGACGAATTTTAGAAACCACACAAATTTGTGAAAGTAAGAAAGAGATCAAGCAGTTTGTTGTGCAGACAGGAAGACACATCCAGATCAGATTGCTGGGACAGAATGCAAGAAAACAGCTCACGAAGGCGATGAAGGAAACATTGAGAACGACCGACTCGATGAAGTTGCGTCGCTGCCTGTGAGTTTTCGTTCTCCACCATGTGAACATCATAATCGGAGAGCTTTGAACCTCTGGTACAAACAAGAACTGCCCAATTCCACGGACAATTGGTTCAGTGCAAACAAGATGCAAAAGCAATCGAGCAGATATTCCGTTTGTTTGCTCAGTCCCTTGATGCTGCCAACTTGTGCAGGCACACAAAAGCAAAATGGAAATTTTTTTAAAATCACTCCACACACCTGAAAGTTTGTTTTTGATTTGCAGGTGCTCCAATGCGGCGTTCCAAGAAAAAATGCGTGAAAATAATTGTTCTTTTGGACTGATCTCAGACGCAATTTCCGAACCTGTCACTGCAACTGTTCCGAGTAGTTGATTGAAAAAGATTCACTTGTGCTTTTTGGAATTGAGTCTCACTCCTCATTCGCCACACATGACCGAACCACTTCTGACACAAAAGGCACTCAACACTTTCCCTGTTTGGGCCGCACTCACGCACATGAACGCCATGTGCTGCACCTCTTCGCTCTGCATTTTACAACATCTATCAAAACGTCCCAAGTGAACGAAATTAGAAAATTTCAAGCACATGTCGTTGTATATGAGTGCCCAAAAAACAGTGGTGTGCGAAGTACACCACAACAGACCCAGCCATGTCCACCGAAAGCGCTTTGAATCGGATTTGTTTGAGATACGGAAACAGGATTGGTAAATTTTCACCTTGCATGGGACGCGTGCTTGCGAGGTAAGCCGTCAGTCTCTGAGCAGACGCGTCCGAAAAAAGGAAGCAGTCGCATACAAATCAGGGCACACGACATTGTAGAAAGATCTCTGTTTGTTTTAGTATCCGAACAAAAGGTTCACACCAACACAAATCACTGAAAACGCGACAAGGAACAAGTTGAAGGTTAGCCTTGCACAACTGTTGCCGTTTGACTGTGGATCCACGACTTGGTTCTTACAAATTTCATTGAAATTGCAACTGTCGACACTGTTGCTGTACTTCTGTTTGAACTGTTCAAATGGCATCAAGTTTAACTCAGACCCTGGGATTGGAACTGGGAGCTCCTGCACGAACATCTGCACCATGTGATCGCTCAGTGTTCCTGGCCACTCGATCCCAGGCGGCGAGTTCTCGTTGGTCGGACCAGCCTCACATTTATACAGTACCAAAGCAACGTTCGAGGAGAAGTGGTCGATCTTGTGCGTGTGGAACTGTCGTTTTGCGCTCTGAGCGAAGTTTGAGGCGAGAGGCGCAACGTCGTCCTTGTAGAGACCGAGGAGGGTCATGAGAGGCACGATGGAAGGGGTGTGGCCGATGAAAAACACCCCTCGTGTGTAGTTTGTGCTGCAAAGACACTTGGGCCATTATGAAGACAACCTCATCCACTGGAGTCTGCAAAATGTACGGTACAAGTTGTGTTTGATGTCAGATCTGCTTGGCTCCGTGTGAGAACATGACGATATCTTTCTGCTCTTCATATTGTTTTCAAATCCATGTCGCTATGGGATCTCACCACGCAACCTCACTGGTTTCTTGATAGGAAGAGCTTTGTGGCGAAACTTTGGAGTCAAGATCAAACTTCTGTGGCCAGCATGCAGAAATCAGGAGAGTTGAAGTCACTCACGCAGGTCTCCCCTGGGAGCTCTTGATGCTCTCTGCTACAGCTTGGTTCATGTGTGTGAAGATTTCCTTCAGCAGGACGCAGGCCATGCGCGCTGTGATCGGGTATCCGTAACTCCACTCGTAGTATTCCTGCAAGAAGTGATTCAGACACGTTCACACTGTGCCACCCATGGAGTTGGGTCCCTGGGGTGTAGATTGCCCAGATCCATGGTAAGGTCACGCCATATTGACGTGCGATTGCTTCCCGCATACTTGATGCCTCAAAGGCGCAGAAGGACAGTCACTGCGGAGGCTCAGCAAATAAGTCCGCTCTTTTTCCGACGTGCCCCAATGGCCAGTTCAGTGCCACAGATTTCCATTTGGAGAACTGTGCCACCGATCTGGCAATTGGGGCACCGCACGTCAGGATTTTAAGGCTTGCTGAATCTCCCCATTGTATTCACCAAGTGGCGCAACTTTTTCTTGTTCACAGCAGCATTTTGGGCGGCAACAAGTACCCGAAAGTTTTGAAGATATTCCATTCTGTCCAGTTCGTCTCGAGTCTGCCATACTTTGGACCAGGGCGATGTGTTGAGCAAGCCCTCTTCAAACACGGTCATCATGTAAATTGCTGTCAACTCATCTGCCAAATGAAGAAAATAGCGAGTCAGGGGCGCGGTTTGGAGAATTGGTACAAAATTCTCAAGAGTTGGCACGACAAGCGCAATTTATCGGAAAATAGATTCAAGCGACACAGCCCGCTTGTCAACGCACGGAAAGACAATGACCGCATGTTGCAACATGTGACTGACTGTTAAAATTCAGTGGTCTCAATGACCCTATTGATTTTCGCTTTGTTCGCTATGTTATACAATTGATTTGCGAGCAATTGTTTCGAATGCGAATCAAATCGTGGACGACACCTGGCCACCTGAACCTGAATCCGAAACCCATGTTCCGCTGATAAACCCTGCACTGCGTCCGTCTGTTTGATTGTCGTTTTTTTCGTTTCCGAGAGAGATGACATCATCACTTGTGCATGTTGACTTGTGTGCTTCTGGCCTCTCGCCTCTTTTTGTGTATTTTCATGCAGACTGACAGTTTCGGGTTCTGTAACGCACATGCCAAGGTGCTCGGCACACATCTATTGTGGTCTCTATGACTGACCCCTTCCTTTGGCGCAAGGACGACTTGGACAAAGTGTGAGCACACCCAATGTGACGGTTCGCTGTGTGCTCAGGCAAACATAGGGTAGGTTGCAAACCCTCGATTTGTTAACCAAATGTATGAATACAACGTTTTGGTATTTACCAAGTCCTGAAAGCGTTCCTAATGGTTCCAAAACACGAAGTGTAAACACATCCAAATGTGTCAGTCTCAAAGTTGTCTTTCTGAACCCACCAAATTCCAACACATTTTCGAGAGAAAGAGTCAATTCGCCAATATTCGAAGTGCATTGGAGAAAAACGTACAGCCAATGGGCAAACAATTTGTCAAAAAAGGCAATTTTGTCGGAGGCGAGAAGTTAAATTTGGACAGTTCGAATACTCAATGTGGGGCCAAGACAAGAGACTCAGACCTCCGACCACGCAGCCTCTGCCCTCCGAAAACCGAATCCATTGAAAACACATGTTCGATTATGTGCCTCAGGAAGCTCCACATTGTGTCCTTGCCTCGGGCCCACAGAGAAACCATCGATAGCTCTCCCTTTATCCCTTTCGAACGACAGTTTTTGTTCGAATCTGTTTGCTCGCACCGACCTACGCTGAGGGAGTTGATGTTCTCCAGGTCGAGCCTGCGCGCCATGACTCTGCGCAGCTCCGTCACCTCCGGACCGTTCGCGAACTCGTCCTGGAGGCTGCGCCAGTCGCTCCCCTTCACCACTGTCCGCGTGTACTCAGCGCACTTCGTGTAAAATCTGAAACACAGGACACCCATAGAATCCTTCTTATTTTGCAAGAATTTCGCTCTGAACTTTCAGCAGGCTTCAGCATTACAACCTGAGAAGATCGTTGCGAATGAGGGTCTCCTGGTTCAGTGTTGTGTCCAGGGCGGCGGCGAGTCCCCCGCGGAATGACGCCGTGCTCTGGGTCGTCCAGCTCTTGTCACTCGAGTAAAACCGGAAGTTGGCAGGATCGTCACTTCCGGTGCGAAACAGGTTCGCGAAGCGATTTCCGAAACGCTGGCCCATTTTCTCCATTTCATCCCGACCAAGATCAACGAGCTCGTGTTGCGTGGCGATGTCGAAAGGCACAGTGTACTGGTTGAGGTCGGCGTATTGGGGAGCCTGGAATTTGTCCTCTTTTCAAACACTCGCAAGTTCTGCAAGGCTCATTGCAAAACAGTTGCTTTCATCCATGGAGATTCATTCGACAACTGCTTGCGATGATGCACCACACAAAAACAATCGGACACACGGACAGTCCTTTTGTTGTCATTTTCAGAGACCTGTCTCTCTGTCCGACAAGATACATGTGGAGAACACCATGTCTGCGACCAAGCAGATGAATTGGCATGCTCACCAGAATTTTGCCCCTGATACGATCGATCAGATTCTGCGCACCGTTGATGTTGGCCGTCGTCGGGTTCCTCGAGCCGTGCCGGGAAGCGACGAGAACCTGCAGCGGGCTGCATTTGGACGGCGTCTCGAGGTTCCAAGTCCCAAGGTTCCTGCGTTCCAAATCTCTTTCTGAGAAACTCCAGTCGTAAATTGTGGCAGTTCCGTAAGGTTTTGGTGGCTCCACGTTCACCTGAACAGAAATCCGGGTGAAAAGTAGCAAAAGAGCAAGTATTCGTGCCATCTTGTTGCAAATGTCAGTCAGTCTGCCGTTCCACTTTAGCTTTCATTGTTTGCATTCATGTGGCTTCAGCAAACCATTTTCTGACGGGATTTGCACTCACTCTCTCCATGCAAGAGATGCAATTTGACCTTCGCCCTCAAAGGAAACATTGCCAAATTACCCGTACAGTTGGCCCCGAGCAGCCCGAACTTAATATTCTGAATGAAATTCGCACGAATGCCAGAAAATTTTTGTGCGATTTCTGAATCTGGTGTGTGTGTGTGTGTGTGTGTGTGTGTGTGTGTGTGTGTGTGTGTGTGTGTGTGCGGGCAACCAGAGGGAGCGGAACTGAGCTAAAGTTTCATTTCAAAATCAATGGCAAATGAGCAAGAACAATTTCTGAGCACTTTGAAAAAGTTTGAAAAACAATACAGGCTCAGAAGCCTCTCTCCCCATTCAGGACAGGTTGGGGTCTTCGCCAAATTTTCAAATGCCGTGGATTTGCATTTGTTCTTAGATAAGTTTTCACGTGAAAATGCATGAAACCGAAGAACCTGATATTTGTGGAATCACCTGACACATACAGTAATGGTTGCCCTGTCCTTCTTGCACCCTAAAAGCACAGGACACAAACTTGAATGCTGACAACGAAATCCCTCGACTGCATGCATGTGAATGGATATGTGGAATCAAGCCTCAAGCAGCCTTTAGGGGGCATCTGTGCCCTGCAAAACTCGACACAAATTTCAGACGTCGGAAATTTGCTCAAAATTTTGCAAACTACATTTTCCACTACATATTCCAAAATCAATCGGCGAAGAACATCAAGAGTGAAAGGCAGAGTCTACCTGATTATTTTTCTTTTTGAAAAATGATCTGATGAATGATTGTTGAGAGTTTGTTGGAATATGAACAAAAAAATAGCTCCATGGAGCTCACGGTGATTTGAGGAAATTCTGATTTCACTCACTCTGATTTCGCTCCCTCTGATTTCACTCACTCTGATTTCGCTCACTCTGATTTTGCTCACTTTGTTTTGTCAAAAATGTTTTGTCAAAAATTCTTACTTTTTCACTCAACATTCACAATTTGGGAACTCATTTAGCACACATGCAAATGGAACAAATTTAACCAAACGGAACTTTTACACATTGTT
>JAAUXT010106228.1_pt1 | contig 22640 bp, 32 predicted proteins | sample 7278171 | NCBI WGS metagenome assembly JAAUXT01 (sample SAMN14350112, study PRJNA611818) | marine sediment metagenome | isolation source: surface marine sediment (1.8m) | place: French Polynesia: Moorea | collected 2018-08 | reverse complement strand
TTGTGAACAAAGTAAATCATCAGGTTTTTTTAGATATATTGAGATACATTGGTACCCACTTTACCTTGCAGTTAAAAGTAATCATACCACCATGAAAGAAGTTAGTTCTCATACTGATCTTTCATGTGATAAAAAATTCTCAAAACTCCCATTCGAGCATGTTTTCTTTGTGGCTGTTTGAAATTTGTCTCTCACAGTGAAGTCTCGGAGATGTTCCTCTTGATGCTTCACATCTCGAGGAATATCTCCTTGACTCCACTGCTTGAGACAAATCTCGAACAGCCACTCAGAAAACTGCTCTCACGGAGCATGTTGCGAATTTTCAGTCACACTCACTCTGGCGTGTGTGAACTATTACAAAATTTATTAGAGCTCCAGTGGCGGGTGAGATCTGCTCCATAACGAGTGAAAGGAAGCGTCCCTGGAATCGCTTCAGTTTTGAGCCTGACCGTGACGGCACCTCTTACAGACGGGGTCGGGTGTCTCCGGCTGTTGTCGGGTCAGGTTCACGACCCGGGGGCTGGACGCTGCCTTTATAACGCAATTACAAAACAGGTGCAAATGTTTCCTCTTTTTGGCGTGTTTTGGTCCCCTTGGGGGTTTGGCCCCCACCAGCAGCAGAACGTCTTTGCTGCGACGCCGTCAACGTGTCGACGCGGGCTGAGCGTGCACGTCGGCGCCTGGAGCCGCCTCGGGCGGATAATCGCGCTCTCTCCGTGTTTCCCGCCCGCTGCGCAGTCGCCGCGCCACTTCCAAAGCGGTTGTCAAAGCGTAATTGTTATTTAGAGCGCTCTTTCATGACGCGGCTGAATATGCGCAGTAAATCTGGACACGGAGAGCGGTGCGGGTCGATGCGGGTGCTGACGCGGCCATTATCGCCGTCGGAGGCGCTTCCGCCGCCACTTCCGCTTCGCTCATTTACACGGCACAAACACCTCCCAGGTGTTCCATGCATTATTCTGCAGAAGTGAAGCAGTTTTTGCGCGACGGTGTGTATGCGCACGCGTATGTGTGTGTGTGTGTGTGTGTGTGTGTGTGTGTGTGTGTGTGTGTGTGTGTGTTGGTGTGTGTGTGTCCTGTGTTGGCGTGGGTCAGCTTGTGTACGGCTTGAACGCCTCTGTGCACAGCGAGCGTCGTCACAGGGTCGTGAGGGCCAACTGACCTGCGCTCTGCTGAACGTCAGAACCAATAGTCACGTGCAAACTCTTGTCTGGTCGCCTGTGACTGAGTTCTCAGGTTTGACTCCCCATTAAGTTCATCTAGCAAGTTTACCCTGGAGAGACCCGGGGCCACCACCCTGAAGAAGTGACACAGACCCAGACCCCAGAGACGTGACGCATATCCCGGCCTTCCGTCACTGAGATCGGCCCATAGGTCTGTCTGGAAAACCTCTTACTATTGTGTGATTTGCGGGCTTCTCTTGGCCAAAGAAAATTATGACTTCCTGTGTAAAATCTGATGCAAAATCAAGAAGCAAAGTGGGACCATGTGGTTTGATCAAGAAGCTCAGTGGCCTGTTTCACACTGGGTACAAATTCTCAGCATCCTATACGCACACTGCTGGACTCGATCCAGCGCCAGAAGCACAGACGTTACAAAACTAACGCAGCCTGTGTGATCTCAGCGTAACGTGGCCTCATCCCAAGCTTCCGCAGTTATTACTGCTCGGATTCCTAACTCTGGTTCTGGTTTGTCTGGCTGATTGACTCGTCTGCTCGCGTTTCCTCGCCGCGGTCATCAGTCTCCATGAGCTCGGCGTTCAGCGGCCCGAGTCCCTTCCGCAGTCACTGAGCCGCCATTCACACGTGACGCGTCACGTGTTACGTCGTATCAGGCCTGTTTCACGCTGGATGCTTTGTTTGTGCAAGTCCATGGGTGCTGCGTCACTGAGTCCACGCAACGGGCGTCGAATTGTTCATGAGGCAACTCGTGGCGCATCGAGTTCAAACAGATCCGACCATCTCTGCGTCGCGCGCTGTGGTCGTTGGCGTGACGGGGCGCATGGCGCGTGGTGCGTTCGGTGTGAATGCGGCTTCCGGGTCTGTCCGAGCCCGGGCTCTGGGTAATGAAGGTCTGACAAGACAAATCAAGTGCGTCGTTGGTATTCATTACGTGGACGGCCGGTCTTCACCGAGAGTCGGTAAATGGCTGTGGTTCAGCTCAGGCCTGTTTCACGTTGGACCAACAGTGAGGTCCTGTGTTGGGGACCACGACCTATGGAGGGGGAACCCAATCCTTGACGTCTATCCAGGGTAAATAAATGTGAAGAGAGTGACGGACAGGGGCCTCAGGCTCCCCTGTGTCCACCCGTGGATCCGCACCTCATTAGCACCTCGTCCCTTTGGCCGTCCCTGCACAGCCCAGCAGACTGGGCAAACCTATTGACGTGAAGAGATGCACTGCATGACGCATCCAGTGTGAAACCGGCCTGACTGACATTCATTCAACTCTCTGCCGCTGCGTTCTTCTGGTTCCTCCAGACGCCAATCAACCTCCGAGTGACCCTCGCATGTTTCACGCTGGTTGCGTTCTTTGCGTCTGGCACTCGCCTGTGAGCGCTGCATCCAACCACCAGAAACCTGAACAGAGGCCCTGCGCAAACCCAAGTATTTTGAGTCTTTGTGCGTACCCCATGCGCCGTTGTTCTGCGTTTCACGGTGAGCCCTCCAAGGGGTTAGCGTGGACGAACCCAGAACTTGAAAACAGAGCGAGTGTCGAACATCAACAGAATAGGCCTTTGTGCAGACTTGGACACGGCTCTCCATGGCGTCGCTGTCCCTGTTGTACACGTCACCTCCTCAGGGACGCATTGCCCGACGTTTCGAGAGCAGCAATTGGTGGCTATGCCTTCTTGCAGGTGTTGAGAATGTTGTCAGAGAAAAGCGTAAAATTAAATGAGTCTGATAAAGTCATCCAGCAATGAAACGTCACGATGAAAGTCGGGTTCACGGTGCGGGATGTGCCCCTAGCGTTGCGTTTTTCAACATTGAACGACGACATTCCGCGCAGTCCGTGATGCTCACCACCACCAAGGTGACAGGTTCCAATCGCCATTCCGCTGGAGATACAACATGCATGTTCATGACAACGCAACGGAACCACGCTTGGCGCATTCAGGATGAAACAGGCTTTGTTGCCTGGCGTCTTTGCAGAGGAAAACTTTCCGAAACTGAATGAACATTTGAAAGTTTTCCAGCATTCCCCACGCAGAGCTGTTCTGTCGCTTCCATCAGCGCACGGGACTCAATTTTGCAAAGTGATGTGGGATCAGCAAAGCAACGACAAATATTTGAAGAAATATCTCTCGATTCAGTTGAAAACCTGATACCTGCGGTTGTGGCTCCTCGGGGACGGAGGTCACTTGACAGGCATTGGTTGAAAAACACTCGACAATTGCTTTCGATTGAGGCCTATCTAGCACTGAATGCGTCAGGGATGCGTTGCGCGCTGCTCTGGGCGGCGCCCACCCAATACAACCTGCTTTCCTGTGAGCGGAGCCGTTGCGTCAGGGCAGAATGCACACCGGCTCTCCGAGTCAGAACTTCTCCCGTGGAGGCGTTCTGACCCTGCGACAGCAGCGTCGTCTTGGGCGACGCAGCGCCCTCCACCCGCACCCCAACATTTCCATGTTTCGGGGAACTATTTCATGCCTTCACTTGTACTTGTAAAAAAGAGTATCACGTGGCGCAGCCAGTGCGATACCAACTCGTGGACGGCAGTCCGTATTCAAGTCAATTGACAGCTCTGTGTTGTTGAATCAGATGTTGAAGCGCAATGGCCTCAGTGTGTGTGCAGCTGAGATGATTTTTGGCCATTTTTTGTGTGCACAGATAAAAGCCGTTGTGTTAACCTTTTGTACAAGTGCCAAGTGTTCAATCTATACCCCACAAGATGTCCGGTGGTTGCAGAGCTGCAGAAAAGCGGAACTAGTTCGAATTGAGTAAGTACGCTTGGATCGAGACCCCATACGGCACTCCAGAGGCACTTTTGGGCTCGCCACCGCACTCACTCAACAAGGTCTGTTTCACACAGAAAGCGTCACACATTGCGTTGCCATCCGGATCACTCAGGGATACCTCGCCCCTGGACTTGTAGAGGGCCTCAGCGCGTGACTCAGCGAGTGTGAACCTCGCCTCTCCTCTCCCCACTCACTCACTGAGTTGGAGTCTGTATTGATCAGCCGAGCTGCAGACGCGCCGCGCAGTGACGGGGAGCTACTCTGCTTCCCTCGCTGTGAATGGCGCTGTGTGCGAGGCGGGCGGGGCGGCAGGGAGGGAGGGAGGGAGGGAGGCTGCTTCAGCGCGCAGCTCTAAGGAAAGACAGTGCCTTCTGCACGGATGACGCCTGGCTGCTCCACACTGTGTAGGAGAGCCCGCGCCGCCACATCGCTACTTCCTACTTCCATTGCAGTGCAGGAGACCTTCCTCCTCCCTTTGCTGAACACATTGAGAGCAGCATGCAGCTGGAGCATCGACAAGCAAGCACTGCGCGTTGCTTCGCGTTGAAGGAAGCGTGAATGAAGAGCTGCAGGTGGAAAGTCAAATAGGAATTAATGATCAAAGACAAACAGCCTCATAACCATCAGCAGAGTCCTACACGCCGAGACTGAGGCGCACACAAACGCGATGCACATCTGCCGCCACCACACGAGAGATTGATTTTCTCCGAGGATAAAACAACACAGACACACAGATACTGCTCAAGTACTCAGTGTTGCTTTTTTCGCGGAAGAGTCTTGACTGCGCGGGAGGCGCCGTGACTCTCCCCATCTCTTCCTACTGTGTGGACGACTGCCGCGCCTTCTTCATTCTGGACACGCGTCGGCGGCGCGGTGTCGCGCCTTGGGGAATCACAGCGGAGTTCACTCACTGCTTGGATTAACTAGAACAAGGAGTGCGGAGAGAGACTGCTGGCTGCGCAGCCCGGACGGAGAGTCAGTTTGATTCTCAACGTGCTTCTGTGATTGACCCGGCGTCAGGTGTCCAGCTGCGTGCGTTTCGCCGTGTACATCTACCGCATCGATCCCCGGGAATGGACACGCCATGGATTCGGTGCGTCGAAGACTCTGTGAGGAGACGTGAACGCGGGAGAAGCGCAACACGCGTAGCTCATGACACTCACCGGGGTCTTAAAAGGTACATGTGAAGCCTGTTTTACGCTAGTACGCGTCACACGTCGCGTTTCTGCACACGCCAGTAGGCGCTGAGTCGACGCAGCGAGGACGCAGCGCCCGCTGACGTGCGCAGAGACGCGACGTGTGACGCATACGCTGCCAGTCAGCCCCGACACAGACTGGAATCCTTCAGTCAGCGTTGACGTGTGATCCACCCACAACAACACGCGGACATTAACTATTGATGCGAACCCTTACAAGCCGCAACAAATCAGAAAATACCACTTGTTTTTCCACTGAGAATCTTTCAGTCCATTCAGCCTCCAGTCCATTGAGCACAAAACAAAAGGCGCGTCCTCGGCGTCGCTCCCTCGCGCAGCTGTGATCGCGTGAGCGGCAAACATCGCGGCGGAAACTCGAGCCGAAGCTTTGTCGTGCGGCTCTTCTGGGGTTTCAACAGAGTTCAGGCTGGTGCTTTGTCACGCCTGGTTCAGGCTGCTATGTTTTGTGTTCCTTCAGTGGATTTGGGATTGGCAAAAGGGAGCCCGACCCTGGGTGTGCGAGCCTCAGTGGGGGGACCTTGACAACAAACAAAACCTCTCTTGGGGTGTCATGATACCACATTCAAGGAGGTGACTATTTTCTTCCGGGGCTGGGCGTGGTCAAGGGCCTCTTGCATATCAGCCTGAGAATCCTCATCCCAGCTACAAGCGCTCGTGACGTCCCACCCCGGCGTTCACAGGAACAGGGACGCGACGCATGGTCCCCCCCCCCACCGCGTGAACCCGGCCTCGCTTCCCGCGCGCTTCCCCGCAGATTCTCGTCCGCCTTCGGCGCTGAAATGGCCTAACGAGGCAGGAGAATGCGCTGACACGCGCCCGCGGCGGCACAGATGTCTGAATCCTGCGCACGCAGCTTCCTACATGGAAGTCGACTCGAGGCGCCTCAGGCCGAGCCTCCTCGCTGGACGCGCCATGCGCAGAATGCTCAGTCAAATTAACGACGGGCTCACTGTTGCCTTGTGCATGGACGAATGCACGAAAGTATCCAGTGTGAACCCGACCCAACTGAACAGGGATTGAAGGCCTGACGTGAACAGTGTGAACGCAGCGGACCCAGCGCCGGCGCTAAGACCTGTTCTCGGTCGGTAATCAATTGGAAGGATCCAATACCACCGTTAGAGGGGATTTCACTAAATGGTTCTCAGGCGTCTATTTTTGGAAACGGCTATTTTTGGCCCGTGGTCTATTTGAGGCGAGATGAGGAATGTCGGTGGAAGGCGAGCCTGAGGTGAACCCGAAGTGAGCGGCCAACAAGAAAAGTGTTGTGGTCATAATTGCTTTTGGCCCATTGCAGAATGCGCCTTGCTGTTGGATGAGAACGCCCGATCTGTCAGGCCAGGTGCCTGCAGCGACCTTTGCAGCCCCACAGTCCCCGAAGGACCCGTTTGTTGCAAGGGTCCAGGTATGGCCTCTCGCTCTGTGTGTTGGATGAATCTGCACACAACGCGTTGAGTCATATTGAACTGCGCACTGTGAAGTTTTCTGCAACAAGTTCACTCTTGATCTGATACGTCCCTGGGCAACCTGAAATGCGTTGCATACGCAACACAACACATGCATGAATGTGACCTCGGTTTAATGCCACGCAATGCTGTTTGCATTCCTTGGTGCACGGAGATCCGCAGTTCCAGTTTGTGGTTGCGCAAGCTCGTGCCATTCTCAGATTCTTATTCTGAAAAACATTGCTCCTGACTGCGTGCGCCTCAGCCTTCGGCGTGTTGGTTTCTCCGTCTTGAGAAAAGAGCGCGCGAAACAAGAATTAATTTCCCTCGGAGTCTTGATGGATTCGCTTCCGATTGGAGACGACAACTCAACTTTGATTTGCTCGAAATTTCCTGCAGGGGAAAAGTGGAAATTGATTTCTTTTTTTGACATGTGAACAATGAAGTGTTGCGGGGCCGGGCGCTCGTGGAATTGATACGCCCCCAGCTGCACCCGGGCGGGAACAATGGAAATTGCTCCGTGCCAGGCCAGGTCCTTCGCAGCGCCTCACGGCTCGAGAGAGAACGGCACGGCGCCCATGCGATGTCGGTGTTGCGGAGCGTGACATTTCCGACACGCCTCAGAAGGTTGAGTTTCCTGTACACGACAGTCGACGCTGCGTCTCTGGCGCACACGGCACTGAGGGGCCACCAGGTCTCGGGAACCGGTCTGCTCACACACATCGCGGGGGCGGCAGCGCCAGGCAATGCGTGGAGGCATCATGTGATCAAAACACCAAAAGCAGACCTGTTGTTTCCAAAATTATCTTTTGTTGTCTTTTTGGCAAAATTTTCTTGCGATTTTGGATGTTTAAATCAGCCGGAGAAGGAGAGTATTGAAAGAAGTGAAAAGAAACACTGCCTCCTCGCACAGAAACAACATGAGAAGAGCGTCATTTTTCACAGATTTAAGTTGCCCTGGAGAAATCAGCCAGTCCACCAGACATACGAGTAGAACGGACAATAGAATTTTGCGATTGTTTGGTGAATCGTGATCAGAGCACAGAAGTTCTGTTGCGATGTCTCGAGGCAAACACGTCGTCGGAAACGTCAGACGAAGTCGGGAACGTCTGGGATCATTTGGGGCTTTGAGCAATTTCCTGTGGGTCGTCTGCTCCTCACGCCTCGTCGTGATTTGGCCCGTCTCCATCGTGTTCAAAGCGACGTTGACGACAAATGCGTTTCAGAGCGACAAAGATTCAAAAAAGTTCTGAACTACGAGCTGGTGTTATTCAATGAATTACAACTAATTTTGCCAATTCGGACGCAGGACTCCGGTGCGTAATCAACAAAGTAAACTCGGGCTTTCCAGCCCCGCACGGACCAGCATTCAGATGAAGCCGGTGGGAGGGCCTGGCTCAGGTTCACACCAGAAACGCGACGCCCTGCGTCCCTGTGTCGCTCAATGAGCAGGAACGAGTCTGGGATGTGGTGGACCGGGAGAGTAGTTTTCTAAATGTTGGCCTGGTGGCCCAAAGATTCGGGGGGAAAATTGATTGTTGTGGGCTCAATGGGGCTGATTTTCCCTGGTAGACGCTGCGTCGTCATTGCCCCATCAGCGCCGTTACGTCGTGCACCGACACGTCGGCGCGCGACGCGTCCGGTGTGCGCGCGGCGCCCGCACCGTAATCCGATGAAAGCTTTCATCGGCAGCTGTCCATCTGCCCAGGCGCTTCCGCGATGAAATGAAGCAAGGAAAACACCGCATTAATTAATCATAGCACCAGGAAATAGCCGCGCCTGGAGCCGGGTTCACACTGCGTGCGAAGTGCAGAGCGTCCCCGGCCAAGTGAGTGGGCGCTGCGCGTGACACATCAATGCATCGCTCTTCAGCGAGTTTCTGCTGCTCGGACGCTGAACACGGTTCGCAAAAATGATGCCGCGTTGTTCTTCAAGCAAGAAGGGAAAACTCGAGACTTCTGTCACAATTTCTGCACAGAATTCTGCGTGACCAATGTTCAATTGATTTTCCACGTTTCTGCACGCGAAGTCGAGGTTGCAGCGGAAGTCCCCATACACTCGGACAGGACGCGCCACACGTGACACATTCAGCGCAAACCAGACCTGCGACACGTCGCTCATTGTTGGTTGGCATTTGGTTCGTTTGGAGCCTGGAGCGCAGCTCCGTGCAGCAAGTTAGAGGGTTCGGCCAGAAACGTGAAGCTGAAGCTTGCGTGTTGACCGTGATTCCGGATTACTGTTTCCAGCGCCAGCGTTGTGTGAGGGGCCCGTGCCGCTGGTGCGTGTGTATCTGTGACGCACCAAGTCCACGTTATTGCATCAAAAGCTGAGTCTTCAGTTTGTGGGTCGCCAGGCACGTGCCAACATGGAAGATTGCCTGATTTGGAATGACAAGGTTTTTCAGTATTCAGGTTGATGAGTTCACTGTTGGAAGTTCTCCAGAGCCTTTTGGCGGGGCGGGAGGTTGGGAGGGAAAGGATCTTCTGGAGCAACGCATCCTCAATCCGCCGTTTTGTCATTTTCTTGCAAACATATCTTTCCAAACAAGAAACACGCGGAACGCTGTTGGTGAGGTGGATCACATGCAGCTGGAAACAAGTCTGAAATGGAACCTGCCGCGATACGTCTGCCTGCAACAACACCAGGAATCACGTTCTCTTCATTTGTATTTCAGGCATGAAGGCACTGCATGCATGGTTCTGTGAACACGAGCCTCCTCCAGAGACACTAACAACCTCCATGCACGCTGCTCACTAACACACCTGCTCATCCAGCCCTGCGGAGGAACCACCTTGTGACTGTGACAAACAAGCATGTAGGACCAAGGCCCCTCCACAGCGGCGACAGGACTTCCTGTTTCACAAACACTGTGTGCAGGGGTGGTGGCAGTGAAGCCCAGCTGAGCTCAATGCTATGTTGGGGCCTCGTACCGTGGCTGCCGCAGTCGTCAGGTGCAGGGGTCATGTGATCAGCTGTAGCTGTCATGTGACGGGGGTTCTGTATCATGTGGTGCGTTGACCTTGTGCGTGACGTCATTTCCTCTGATGCTGCAGCGCGGGAGGAGAAGAGTATCCACGAGGTGTCGCGGGACATCATACGCGCCGTCGACTTCCTGGATGCGCTGCGACGCAAGCGCAAACGGGGCCTCCTGTCCATCGAGTTCAAGGTAAGCACTTCCGGTTACTTTTGTCGTGCTCTTTCCGGTTCTCGTTGGGCCGCGTCACACGTGGAACTGTCGCGCACCGCGTTGACCCACCGGGTGAACTCAGCGACACAGGGACACTCGGCCTGCACTCCGCTGATTGTTTCTCTCGCTGCATCGTGCTTCCCATCTTGTGCAAAAATTGTGTTGGTTCTGCAGTGTTACTTGAGAACGCAACCTTATTGCATGCAGGCAAAATGTTCCGTGTGACCCTCTTTGAAAAGTCAGGCGGTGCATGAAAAGAAAACAATTGGAATTGGGGCTGGGAGGTTGGCGGGGATCTGATATCAGCGGGTCGCAACTTCCACCTCAAGTCATCAAGGTCCTGTTTCGCGGGGTCAGAGGCTTTGGCCCATCCGGGAGAGGAGCGCAGCTTTTCACATTACGAGGCCTGTTCTCTACGTTTCGCGCGTGAAATATCTCACGGTTGCCGACTTATTGGTGTCTCCTGCAAGGACTGTGGTGATGGTAAAAGGTGCAGACCGAGTAAAGCGTGAGTGAGAGTCTGTTCTGCCGCAGAATAATACATATCCTGACGCTGTTGACTATGATAAATTGCGAGATCAGCTTGTACTTGGAAGTTGCATTATCGGGTTTGAACTATCAATTCTGAGAAGAATGTTGCCAACAGAAAAAGACTAGAGTTATAAATGAACTCATTTGCATGAATATGCATCACTAGCAAATAGCTGAGAAGGAAGTGTAAGATCCCAGATGTAAAGGAAGCAGCTGTGGGTCTGAGTGAGTACTCAGGGTGCAGAGTACGATCTCCTCCAGATGGTTGACTCAACAGCTTGGCACAAAAAGTCTGTATTGGTTATCGGACCGCCGCACTGACTCGGATAACTGTCACAGATGTGTGACAGCCGGACTTGCAAGAGTTAAAGTGGCTCTGACGATAACTAAAGCATAATTACTTTCCGGTGATCACACTGTAAGGGACAGAACACTCCTGAAGCAAGCACCGAAGCTCCTTGTTGCTCCAGGTTTCTCACGGCAGCGTCGCGATGTTAACGGACTTGTCCTTGATTGCCTGCTGAGTGCTGGAAGCCTCACAAGATTCGAGAAGACTTCCTGTGATGCGTCGGAGCCTTCCTAAATGAGTGAAGCCTCCGTTTCGCACTGGATGCGATGGATTCACCCGCAGAACCAATTAGACGAGTGTTGTAGTCCGTTCCGTCGGGACCTCATCGACCAGCGAGCAGACACAGGGGTGGATCCAGGGGGCGTGAGGGCCCAGACAACATCCGGCTCTCGCGTCGCAGGCACAGCAAACTTCAGGCGTGTCAACTTTTCAAAATTCAGATTCTTCAGGAAGTCTGGTCCCTGGATCTGCCCTTGGATTCACCCTGGATGCGCCTCCGTGTACGTATCTGATGTACTTGTTGGCAGTGGAAATGTCGCAAACGAGCCGAGCCTGACTGAAGACAATTATCATTATGTCATGAAATATGCAGGACGCGCTGACACCAGCGCTCGTCTGCGGTTCGGCTTCAGCAAAGCGTTGCCTCGTCAGCACTGCTCGGTTGGGCTGTTTCACACAGGGTGCGTGATGTGCTGCTTCCACGTACTCGTACGAGCGTAGAATCCAGCGATACAACGCAACCCTCATTGACTTGTGCTGAGACACAGCACATGATCAGTCATAGTGAATCATGCTAGTTCCAGGGCCCCACCCTTGAAAATAATAAACCTCAATTGTCATTTTGTTGGTGATTTCACGTTGAATCTTGAGGGTTTGAATCTTATCTCCAGGGTCTCGCACCTGCGTCGCACCCTGGCCTGGGAGAGAGAGGCCCTTTGTTTGTGAGACGTTAATCCGCTTTCCTGCGTCTCGCTCCTGCCATGCGCTGCTAAATCCATACGTGAAGGTTTCGTATCCTTCAGTAAGAGAGGCAGGTTTCTTTATGCAACAGAACAATAGATTATGCAGCAGAAATCCCAGACAAGGTCTCAGGAGAAGGAGCAAGGCTCGCTTCACGCAGGATGGAAAGTCTGTCGTATTTTCGTTGAAAATCACAAGGCCCAGAGTTGACACCAGGCTCACAGACTCGTGTGTGGGCGAGCAGCAGCACGTGGTGTGAATCGAGCCTCACCCAGACCCGTGCACCGAGCCCGGAAGAGCCACGGCTCTTTGCTCATTCCCTCTGAAGGCGAGAATCAAAGGAAGAACCTGCGGCGGCGGATCCGGGGGTGGCCGCCCAGGGCTCCGAGCTTGGGTGGACCAGGGGCCTCCATCGGTCCCTGACAGATCCCAGGGAGGCGGGGGCGACCAGGGAACCCGCGGTTCTTCTGGCGGCGTTTGCTCTCCGCCTCAGGTAGACCTCGGTTTGGATCCTGGACATGACGATCGTTCAACCCAAAATGAAGGATCACCCTGTTGTGTAATCGAACCACCTTCAATCGAACCCTCGATTGCCGGTTCGATCACACATGATTCTTTCCCGCTCTCCTCTGAAGCTGTACCTTCAGCACAGCTTCAGACCCCTGCGTATTTAAATGCCTGTTTTCTCACACTCTGGGCTTCGCTTCTCTGAAGCTCAGGTAAGTACCAATAAACACTTTCTGCAATCCACACATGTGTGACTGATTCATTGCAACCCAGCCAACAGAGACAGGAGGGATCAGCTCCCCTCTCTGGGCGAATGATGCGAAATGGCTCAGCCAGCTGAAGGACTCTGGAACGATGCTGGCCTGAGCACCCCTTATTATCAACCCTGACCTTGAGGTTCTCCATATTTTTGGTTCTTGGAAACCTGGAGTGCTGTTCGTTGCCCTCCAGAACTTGTCAATCGGCTCAGCATCGGGACGTCAGCGCGTTGTCCACCAACTGAGTTTCCAGTTCAGGGCTGCTGTGCGTCACCCACGTGGTGTGGACCGAGCCGACGGTGAACGCTCTGTGTGACGCGCGCACCCAGAACGCACCGGCGCCGCGCCTGTAATTCCGTCCCTTTGATACCTCAGCGGAGACATATCGACGCAGCGGGCGGCCCATTCGTACCGTTTAAACATCTCTTCTTACGAGATTCCTTCTTGTAATTGGACCAGTTAGCCCCGAGCAGCATCAATATATTGATTAGCACACCGGAAATGTGTTCATGTACACCGTGTGTGGAGACTTCCGCCCAGCACGTCTGAGTCGCGGGGGTCGGAGCCCGACCGCAGATGTCACAGGGGGCGTCATTCGCCGTGGCTCTGTCAACGCGCTCCGTGGAAGGCGAAGCGATGACACATCCTGTGTGAAACCTGCTTCATTCTGTGGCGGTACGAGAAAAACAGGTACATTGGACACCCCTGACAGAGGAGACGTGGGCGGGCGGGGCCCAAAACAAAAACAATGATTGTGAAGACTCTTCCGAGTCACGCAGTGCGCTTCTGCCCTGAGGGAACTGCGTCAGCTTACAGACGCCGCTTCCATTCATTGACTTTTGCAGTGACGCAACACATGAGGCATTGAGTGGGAGGCCGGTTTCACGCGAGATGCGTCGTGTGTCACGTTCCTGTGTAACGGGCGCAGCGCCGCAAGCTCCGACGCAGCCCCATTGATTGTAGAGACGCAACGCAAGAAGTATCCAATGAGAAACAGGCACGAAACAAGTTTGAAAACTTCCAATGTGAAACAGTGAAACAAGTTTGAAAGCTTTCAGGACCAAGATGATCAGACTTCGGCGCAGGTGCGCGTTTTCGTCTGTTCGCCTGTTTCCTCCCACTCAGCTGGGCTCTCTTCGCCCTCTCGGCCTCAGGTTCTGCGACCAACACTGGATCCGCCACGATTGTGCAGTGAAAGTCTTGACGAAACACGACGGATCGAGTCTCTCCCATCTGAACCGGACATCCATCAAAGTCGGAATTCCTCGGTCGCACAACAGGCTTCGTCTTCGCTGATGTCTCGGCTGAGAAAATCTCCATTTTCTCGTCTGAAGCTGCTTTGACGGAGGCACGATGAATGAGGCTCCGCCGGGATCGCGCTGGGAGCGTCGAGCGCTGCGTCCCCTGCGCGTGTCAACAGGCGCTGCGTCACGCAGAACACGTGTTGCAGTGGAGGCACCAAACGCTGTGTTCATTCAGGGTCGCGCACCGCGTCACGGCCGCTTCCTTTTTGCATGCAAAATGTGACGTGCCCCAATGACGAGCAAAACTGCGTGAACACGAGGCCACAGATGTGGATTCTTTGTCGTCGTACGGACTTGCCGCACGTTCAGCTGGGGTGCACGTTTACTAAACCACGGGCACAACGCACAGCGCGTCCAGCGTGAATCGCCGCCGACTGTCACGGCAGTGCTCAGTGGGAGGCTTATTTGTTCCACCGCGGAGAACTGTGAGGAAATATTTGTTGGATCGGAGGCGATATTTCACCGCTAAGTTGACAAAGGCGTGTGACAGGAGAGTGGCAGCGTTTAATCAAGGCTTTCTCTCTTTGAGCGGCGCACGCCCCTGGGTCTGAGGTCGGCTTCACTGAACAAAGGACTTGGCGCACGATGTTCTCAATCCGTGTGCGGTACTCACTTTGAATGGCACGAGTACGTGTAAACCAGTCGTTGTGATCTGTGTGCCAGGAGAGTATGATGTTGACCTTGCGTACTGTTGAGGTCTGACATGTTGGAGACACACTTTTTGCACGGGAAGGTTCACGCATATGGACAGGCCTCCAGCTCTTTGGCTGACACCATCTGTTCTCGTTTGCAGGCGCCGGCTGCTTCGATGTTCAGCATCTGACTCCTTCCCCTCCTGCAGTGTGTCAGTTTGTGTGATGTTTACGCCAAATCAGCGAGATTGAAAGAAACTGGATTTGACCGTTTGGACGCGCAAGAATAGGGATTCCATCAAGAGTGACAAAAGGAACCGTTTCTCGCAATTCCGCATGAGAGGAATTCCCCACGGCGGCTTTCTGCCAACATCCGGGTCACGTCTTCTCCGGTACAGGCGTGGTTCCCACCAGATGCGCTGTGCGTCACGTGGGGTCGCTCGTATCACTCAAAGCTGCGCGCAACAAACTTTCAGAAACCACCTCAAAAGCACCGAAGTCGATTGCACACACAGACGGACTCACTTCTCTCTCTCTCTCTCTCTCTCTCTCTCTCTCTCTCTCTCTCTCTCTCTCTCTCTCTGACACACACACACAAACCAAACACACAAATGCAACAACAACAGAAACAACCACAGAAACAACTCTGTGTCAGTCTGCCTCCCTGGCCTTGTCCCTGAGCCGGTAGCCTCGAGTCGTGACGCACGCGGTGAGACCCGGCGCTGACACCGGAGCCGTCGCGCTGCGGAGACGTGAGCGCTGCAGCGCTTTGCCTTCCGCGCTGAAAGCAGACAAAACAACCTCCGTGAGGAAAAAATCAGAAGCGCGGAGAGAGATCAGCGGCGTGTTGACTCCCCCGACTTTATCGCCAATATCCCGCAAACATCTGAGTGGCATTGCGCATGCGGTGGAATAGGGGTTGTGAGGCTGGGTTCAAGCAGGATGCGCTATGAGTTCGTCGCGGTCTTGTGCATTTACGTTGCAATAGGTAACACAGCGCCGGCTGATGTCTTCGTGGACGCAATGCGTTCCTGTTACGTGTGAATGCGAACCGGGGCTGAGATCCACAATGCAGGCTCCACCCTGAACGTTTTTGTGCCGTGAATGTCGGACCCCGTTCACACATGGCGAGGACCAAGGCTCCAGAACAAGATGGTTTACACTGGATGCGCCACGCGTTGTGTCCCTGCGCATGACCTGGTGCTGTGTCGTGCCTCACGCCTTGAACAGCGATACAACACGTGACGTACACAGCGTGAGAACTTTGACCTGGATCCAGGCGCAGCGTGAACCAGGTTTGAACAGAATCCGACATGGCTTCCGCGCAGGAAGCACCTGGGAGTGGGAACAGTAGGACAGGACCTACAGGTGTGGAGTCAGGCTCCACACCGCGAGTTCAAGGCTCCAGGAAATCTCGGAGCTGAGACAAGCTCTCGGGCGCCCACCTCTCAGAACGGAAGACCCACCGAGTCCCACCGACCTGACAGTGTCGGAGGTGCCGCGGCACCAGTGGAATCACGGTCAGCAGCAGTGATCGAGGCCGGGACCTCAGGGGCTGAAGCAGACTTTCGATGGTGTCGCGTTCGCTCGGGCAATCTCAACTGTGATCCCAGCCAGACACAGTCCAGCACCTACACTGCACCCTTCGCCTCCAAGATGAGTCTTGCGCGGCGTCATAACACCTGTTTGTTGTCCAGGTGCAGCAGGGTGCCTTGCCACTTGTACGCAACACCACCCGAGAAACGGAATGTTTCCAAATATAGAAGTCGTTGAGTGGATGGGAGATGATGAATGTCATTTGATCAGCATGAAGCGTCCTTTTGATGCTTCCCAGCCGTGGCTGCGTGCAGCTATTTATAGACGTGCCTGCATGCAGGGGCCCTGCGGCACGGATGGGCCCAAAGCCGGGTTCACGCTGAAGGTGTCACACGTGGCGTCGTTCCACAAATCAGTGAGTGTTGGGGTCGACGCAAACGACACAAGGCCCATTGAAGTGGAAAGAGACGCAGCGCACGCCGCATCCGGTGTGGAGCATCCAGTGTGGACCGGGCCGGGCCATTGTGCTCAGATTCCCCCAGCATGTATTCATTTCCCAGCAGATAGGGTCGACAAAAATCTCGATGCTTGTTGCGGGGCCGGTGGTCTCAGGGGGATCGTCGTGCCTCGTATCTGTGAGTTGGATTGTCATTGGATTGCGGACTGTGAGGGCAATGCAGACACGCAAGGTTGTGTCGTGTGTTGGACACACCCACCTTCTGACAGAAATGTCAACACCTCTCTGCCCTCAGTGCAACAGACATCCAGGAAAGGACACCCGTGAAGAGGATGCGCCCCTTCTTTGAACACTGTGTTGGCAATAGGTGCCTGTTATCAGTTTCTCCCTCGTCCCCACGCCCCAGGGTTTAGACCTGAGTCCGGACACGGACACACGCACACACACACACACAAAACCGCATCCAATGCGATACAGAACCCCAGCTTCCTGCAACAACAGAGTCTACACCGCCCAGATAAGCTGCGGTTCAGCGGTAGCCACACGCATACTGAACTTCCGTCCTCCAACGTGACGTGACATCTCTGCTCCCAGGTGCCCTTTTCCCACGTGGCAATCATGTCAAGCACTCTGCGTGGCGGCATTGTGTTTCTCGTGGCCCTGACGCATTCGTGCTCCAGTCTCCCATTTCCTGCAGTGGAGCGGAGGGAGAAACTCGGGTCGGAGCAGCGGAGATGAACCTGTCACAGGGAACACGTTATTTACATCGGACGCCGCGTTCACGCTGCACGTGCGTCGTGTCACGCGTTTCTATTGGTCAAGGGGCACAAGGTCAACGCAGTGAAACAGCGTTCGTTGAACGGCTGAACGACGGGAACAAAGCACGTACTCTACCAATGTGTCCGCAACGTCGCAGAATCCCAGGAAAGGCGTTTTGTGTGGTAATCGCGTCCTGCATTGTGTCAAGTTCAGTCGGCGCAAGACGCATCCAGCGTGAGACTGGCCTGCAGAAGACTTGGGACTAAATACTTACGAAAGAGTAACCACATTTGGTGTTTGATTGGTTGGTTCTGTCAGCTTAGATCAGACGTAATGTTGTGGAGAACGAAAATTGATTACTACAATGAGATAAAGAAGAGGCAGTAATATTCAGGGGAGCGCACAGACCTGGTCTATTTTTGGCCCAAATACCCGGGTCTGCAGGCCAACACGGTGGACAGGCCTCAGGCCGGATGCGTCACGCGTGCACTGCGCTCCGGGTCAAGTCCAGCTCCCCACAGAGCCGATAGAGTTCCCAGACAGGCAACGCGTGACGCCTGCAGTGCGAGCCCGCCCTGCTGTAGGCCAGAAAAGCCAGCATCAGCGCTGATATTGGCCACATGCACCGCCATTCCAGGGCTCTTGGCCTGAGCTCCTAATCTGGAAAACAGGGACTGAATTATTCTGGCCTGTTTCACCCTGGATGCGTCATGTCGTTGGGTGTCGCACCAATGTGAAACGACGCGCAACTTCGCTATGCAGGAGCCCTATGCAGAGGCAACGTGCAGGGACTTGTCCAGGCACAAGCAGACCTGTGCCCAGGGCCCCCAATTAGTGTGAAACAGCCCCTGAAAGCCAAATCCGGTTCGCTGCAAAAAGAGGGACTATTCAAGTTGAAATTGCCCCATGTCGAGATTGACGGATGCAGCATGCATTCTGCAGTGCAGCTTGTGCCAGACTGAGATTGGAACCGCTCGGTCTGCAGCTCTAGTAGATCCAGGATGAGGCTCAGGAAAGGTCCAATCCCAGAACAGAGCTTGGACCAGGGTTCCAGTAAAGTTCAACCCTGGGGAAGAGCTCTGTCTACAGCCCCAGCAGATCCAAGGTTTGCTTTATGGGTCCCACCCAGGGGAGGACCTCGATTGACTGCTCCAGTAGATCCAGGGTTCGGTCGCTTTTCTGTTGTTGAGTTGGACGAATGACTGAGGAGGAGGTTTGCAGGATTTGGTTGACGAACTGAACAATTCTACCTGAGAGTCACGGGGCACATGCCCTAGATCAGTCCCTGACCTCTTGTTTCCCTTGATGCAGCTCAGGGTGTGTCTCTCCACGTTTCCATGAACACATCTGCGTGGGCTCCGCATCTGTGATGGACAGAGCGTCCACAGCCAGGGGCCCTTGATGTGTTCGCCTTTATTCAAGGTCTTCGCACCGGAAAATTGATGTCTCCTCAGCTCGGCGAGTCTCCGCGGTGTGTTTGCAGTTTCTTCGTGTGAAGTGACTCAAACAGAGCTCAGTGGTGAGGACATCATTGATTCGGAAGCCCCCGCTGCTCTGGTGCGCGCCTCGCTGAGTCCGTCGGAGAGACTGACCAATCGAACAGGTGCGGAGACCCACGTTCTGTCAGGGCTGGTTCCAACCAAATGCGTCAAGTCGGGCAGCACTGCTGCCAGAGTCTGTGAAGCAACGCAACGATCGCTCGGTGTGATTCCCAAACATGTTTACATGCCGGTCTCGTAGACGAGGCAGGCTGGTCCACCTTTTCCTTGTTCCCACCGACGGCCTGTCAAAACAGGCGCATAGAGATAAGGAGATTTTTGCTTCACACTGGACGCGCTACGCACGACGCGTGCCAACACAAGCTGAGATGAGGTTTGCACAGGATGCATTGCACAGGGAAAAAGGGACCCGTGCTCACGTCGCAGACCACAATGTGTCTTCCGATTATTCTCTCTCGGGGATCCAGGATGACCGTTCCAACCTCACGTGTCGCCTGGAACAAAGATGGAACATCCGAGCATGTGGCCCTTGCTTTTGTGTTTCTCATACTCAAATTGCAATCACCAAGCATCAGGGTCAGAGCCTCTGTGACCACTGAGCACGGGTCGGGTCAGCACCACAGCTTCGTCCAGTCACCATTTTCCCCGAGACCTGTCCGTGCAAGGGACCAACTGGCCATCTCAAATTTCTGCCCCTAGAATGGTTGATCTGACAGCTACCAGGCCAAAAAAGATGGTGCCTTGCATTGTGTTGCCTGAAAAAGCAGCGCGTCCAGCGTTGATGAAAACAAGTTTTACGTCACTAATTGCTGACACTGTAAAAATACAAAAACACGTGGATGGGCAATTCGAAAAAGACAAATTCGGAAAGACTTTGCCCTGATGGACGAGTGCAGTGCGTGGGCGTGCGGCTGGGCGTCAATGAGTTTTGAACTATGTTGCCGGCATTTTGTGGCCAGAATATGCACCGTGTGTTTGACGCTTGCGGTGTGAATCCAGCGCCACACGTTGTTCATCAATGTTTTGCGTTGTGCCGCGGTGTAATGGTTCTCAATTAGCGGAGTGTTGGGTTCCCACGCCACTAAAGGTGCCAACAATGCACCGACATGCGATCCATCGCACTGTTTTCCCTAATGCAGGCGCGCAGATCTATCTGCGCAGGTATGAGCTTTTTTCCGTGCAGATCCAGCTCTCGGCGTCAGGATGTTCCTGTAAACATCGAGTGTTACGTTTCTCTGCTCCCCCTCCAGGAACCTTCCAACATGGGTTTCTAAGGCAGATAATGAGGCGAATTATATGAGGCAGATTATCATGTGGATTATCAATCAGGCTGATGTTCAAGACGACCCCGCCCTCCGGAGAAGCGCCGTCCCCGCAAAATTGCGTTTGCTCCCCTCAGATTCAGATACACAACCTGCATCAGTCTGTGTGGGCACGGGTATGTGTGGGAGTACGGGCGTGCATGAGTGCGTCAGGGTTTTGTGTGATTGTGGGTACAGCGCCAGAGAAGGCAGATAAAATGAGTGTGTGCAGGCTTGTGTGTGTGTGTGTGTGTGTGTGTGTGTGTGTGTGTGTCATCGCCCGTTGTGGTGCGTGTGTGTGACAGTGCAGGTGCGTGTATGCTTGCCTGGTGTGTAATCATTGAGTGCCTGTGTGTGCGGGTGTGGGAGTGCATGTTTGGTTGTCGAGTACGAGTGCAGGTGTGTGTGTCAGTGCGGGCGTCAGGTTGACGACGCCGGCTCAGCGGAAGAGATAAACGAATCAATTATCCCGCCCCGTAATCGGCTCGTCACCGCGCGCGGCGCCGGATCCCGGGAAGCGACGCCGACGCGACGACAGGGACAACGAGGCCCGGATTACGATAAGCGGCGCGGCGCCGCGGCTCGCGCGCTCTCCGTGTCATGCACTCAGAGGTGCTTGTGTTCCCCGTGAGGGGCTCCACCGCAGAATTACAAGAGCCTTCAATGGGCGCTTGAATATTGAGCACCTCGGATGCGAAGGGAACTGGGATGTGGGCTGAAGCCTCCAAACAGTCAAAGCACCCGAGACGCTTCTTCCCTGGACAAAAATGAGTCATGTGCAAAATTTGTTGTCCTTGTTTGGTCATATTTAGGTTGGTCCTCATCCAGAACCCGCTGCCGACCCCAGTCGCAGGCGGAATCTCCTGTCGGGTGAAGCAGAGACCCGGAATGCTGTGAGTGCGGGGTTTCCGCTCACTTTACTCCTCCAGCGTGAACGAAGCAGTTTTCAGCCTGATTACTCAAGGTGACAAAACACTTCTCGGGGGATCACTCACCGCGATAGGGAACCGCTCTCCGGGCGCGGGGTGTTGTGGGGCGGCCGAGGCGGCGCGGTCCCGGGGGAGTGTGGAGGCGCCGGTGGTGGTGGTGGTGGCGGGGGCAGTGAGGCAGCGGCGGTGCCAAAAGGTGGGCGTCGTGGGAGCGGCTGCAGAGCGATCGGGGCGGCGAGGCTCGACCAGGGCAGCGTGGTGGCAGAGCGGTGTGGGCGGGCAGTCAGTGTCCTCCAAAAGTGTTTCACAAGACAAACAACACACAGGCTAATGCGCCGAGTTCACCTGCGTTGAGGCGTGTGATCGATCGCTGAGACCAAGTCGCAAAGTGATAATGGCCAGTGCAGAGCAGCACCACGAGACGCGCGTCGTGTGGCCGGCGTTGTGCGGTGGGAGCGGCCGCTGATTGTAGTCAGGGTGGACGTCTGGAAAGCCCGAGTTCCGAGCTCATTACACGCGCGATCTGCGCTCATCCGGGGCCGCAGGTCTCCATGCAGCCCTCAGTGCTTCGTCCCGCACAAAAATGTGTGTCAGTCCATTTCTGTCTGTGGATGTTTCATTCTATCTGCTTTCACACAGCATAATTCATGAGATTTTTTCTGTGAGCAACGTTGCATCGGTTTGTGAGCCAACCTGCCCATCCGGAGGAGTCAATGCACGCGAGGCCTGCATCCCGCACGACGTCTGGGCTTCTGCATTGTCAGTTGTTTCACGCTCACTGGGTGACTCAGGTACAGCGACTCTGCATGGGCGCCGTGTTGCAAGTGACGCCCATTGACAAACAGGAAAGAGGAAGTCATGGCGCATGGCCTGTTCTCCTGTTGTCCTCCGCCTCGGCCACAGGAAGAAGCGCGTGACGCACGCAGCATTCAATGGGCCTTGTTGAGGCAGTGTCTTCGTGCAAACACATACGAGAAAAGGACAACTCCAAGGACATCGACCACAACACTTTGAATTGTCATTGCAATTTTCATTCAAAGCGAAATAGCTTCGTGCAGACGCGGCCGTCTCGCCCGCGAGGAGCTTTGTGTCGACCTTCTGTGTCACGTCCACAGAAATCCGAGAACGCCAATTTGAGGTAATTTTCACAGAGGAGACTCAAAGCCCTGGGAACTGGAAAACGCACGGCCCGGTTCACACTGAACGCACCCTTGTCTGTGGTCGCTGTGTCTTTAGGACACTGGGTGCGTCATGCGAAATAAGCGTTATCTGAACTGGACCACCTGTTCAGAAAGGGCGACCCAAGGTGCGCCTTGAGTTGGAACTCGACGTGTGACGCACGCGTCGCGTTCTTCGCGCGGGTTGTGTGGGGAGGCGCAGACTCGGAGCTGCTTCCACCGTCACCCATTGTGTGTGGAGATGGAGGAAGTCTTGGCGGACGCCTGTTTCACGCCAGACGCGTGGTGCGTCTCGTCCCAGAACACGCCAGTGGATGCAGTATTTTGTATGGTCAACACGGGGCACGTTGAGCTGCACGTGTGCGCTGCGCGTGACGCCTCCAGTAGGTGGGTTCGGCAAACAGAACTTAGAGCCGAAAACGTAAACGTAGACGTAGACTCAAGGTGCAACCCCCTCGCGTGATGTCATAATGTAGAATTTCACGCCGTCTGCACTACGCGGGAACGTAGAAATCGCGAATTGTACATCTGCTGTTTTCGTAGCTGTTTTGTGAAGAACAATGAGTCAGAAGGTGAGAAATTTTGCAGGCATCACAAAGTACAAGTTGTGTGGACCATTTTGAGGGCTGAATGGGCT
>JAAUXT010097624.1_pt1 | contig 22649 bp, 35 predicted proteins | sample 7278171 | NCBI WGS metagenome assembly JAAUXT01 (sample SAMN14350112, study PRJNA611818) | marine sediment metagenome | isolation source: surface marine sediment (1.8m) | place: French Polynesia: Moorea | collected 2018-08 | reverse complement strand
TTCCGCGACCATCAGGGTTCCCGCCTCGGAACTTCTTCTTTTTACAGTTCCTTTGTCAAGTGACTCTTGTTGAAGACGGGTGTGAAGACGCGCGCCCTCAAGGCAAGTTGAGCAACCCGTGTTCCTCGTACACTTTCTGCACCGTGTCGTAGACGGGCTGCGCCGAGTCGATCACTTGGTTGATGGTGTTGAGAACTGACTCACGTGACTCGGCGCCCATGCGCGTGATGAGTTGCCCGGCTGTCGGCAGCGTGTACAGCGCCAGACCGACGCCCTTGCGCACGAGCCACGCGTGGTGTTTGGATAGCGTTGAGTCGTAGGCCCGAGACGCGATGCCGTGCATACCGTCGTTCTCCTGGGGAGAGAAGAAACACGTGTTTTTTTTCCGCTGCCACTGAACTCAAACCCGCGTCAGCACGTCAACGCCTGGATCTTCCGATACCAGCAATGTCGACGTTTCCACAACTTTACAGGACAAAGTCCACATGGGGGCAGGAGATGGGCGGGGGGGGGGTCATCAGGTGCAAATGGAAGACATTGGCAGCTCTTCAATGACTGCATACACAATGTCAGCTGAAAGGGAAAAGCGCAAAGCAACACAAACGCCAACTGCCGCAAAGCTCGGACGCGGGTGTGAGATGGTACACTTGCCTGCAGGGTGTGGATTTCTCGCATGAAGCTGAGGATGAACTCGAGAGCGCGGTGCAGTCGGAGCAGGGTGCGGGAGCCCGACGGGACCCGCCCCTCCAGCACCTTGCACCGCGTCAGGTTGTTGGTCACTTCGTAGTTGACCATCGACTGAACCGAAATAAAGTTCGGACCTAAAGAGGAAACACCACACCTTTGTAAACAGCGCGCAACAAACAACACCTGTCGGTGCAGATAATTTTCTCTTTCGTGAGTTTTCCCAGCAGATTTAACAAGCTGTGCCCAGTCAGTGAAACTGGTGCTGCGACAAAAACAATGACCACTACTGCATTGAAAATGGTGTTGTTTGTTGTCGTGTTTCACGCAGGCGTATCGCATTGCTTGCGTGTGTGAAATAGGACTCGCAACACTGCACGGCGAAGGGGAACGCACTCAGACACGGTCAGACCAGAAACAGTGTTGTTTCTCAAGGCACAAACCTGCTTCCGACTGCCTGTGCGACTTGAGGATTGAGATCTTGTCTTTCACATCGTTGACGACAAAGTGGAAAACGCTGCCGAACATACTGAAGAACCTGTAAACAAGCAACGAACAGATCAATCAGTGATAAACTTGGTCGTTATTTCAAGCTGACGCTCCTCCGAACTGGAGCCACAACAGGAAAACGTTGCGACTGATCGAGAAGTTTTGACAGAACGGACGGTCTTGTTGGGGAGACGGAAGAATTTACGACACGGTGACTGAGCAAATTGTTGTTGGCAGTGATGACACTCAATCCAGCTCATCATCATGCATGACAGGGCCGCTGTCACAAGCAGGAAATAAGGTGAGCGATAATACAATATAACATCTTTTCATAGCACATTCAGACATTAAATCTCGTACTTGCTGAGCTCTGTGTAACCCTCGATGTAACTGTCCAATGATATATTTCCATCTTCCTTTCTACAGCTCGAGAAGAACTCGTGAACCAGTTTTAAATCGAACTGAGAGCAGTCGTCTGCCATTGCCTCCAGCACGTGTGCTGTCCTCTGCAGGTGCGCGCGTCAAAAAGTGCAAAATTCCATCTGCAATTTCTTGACGCGACATAAAACAACATGTCAGCGCCCAGGTGAAGAGGTGCCGGAGGAACCAAAATTCCTGTAATCACGAAACTGAACGTTCCATTGATTGCCAAATTTGCAGAGTGTTACTGTCGCGTCATGACCGAAATAAAATGCGTGCCTTTGGGTGAGTTAAAAGGGTCTTTCATGAAATGCAACAGGCACGTGAGCCTCGCAAGCGAAAAAGTTATCTCGAACCATGAGTTCAAGACCTGCACAAATCGCGTTCACTGAGCACACTCTGCTGTAGATCTTTGATTGCAAGCAATCAAATGTGAGAGTAGTTTTGTGGCAATCGAAGTCTGTTTCATGTGTTCTGCAACTTTTGGCTGACGTCAAACCGGACAGGTGCAGTGAGATTCCTTGATTCCATTTTTTGTCTATTTGCAGGTGCGGGGCAGGGTGAGTGTTCCCGAGTTGATGTCAGTTTTCACAAACTCGCGTTCTGTGGAAGTAATTTTATCGAGCGTCAAGGGGAGCGATTCCAAACCTCGTTCACCCATCAACTCTCTTCATTCAGTCTGGCAACACGTTGTCAGTCCACTCGAAGATTGAAATTCCTATCTTTTCTGTTTGACGCAGCTGGTTGGGGAGATCCAAATTGTTCTCATTTTTCCGGTGCCTTGGCGCAGATGTCGGACGAAGTTGCATCTTGTTGTCGATTGGTGGGAAGAACCTGATGCTGGACTGTGGAATGCACATGGGCTTCAACGATGAGGTACGTACTCCACCAGGGGCGCATTCGGGGTGTAGTCACGGGGAGATCCGAGTGGTCTCCACTTTGTGTCGGGAGTGAGGGGGAAAGGACCCAGCCAGCTTGCTCCCCTGATGTCGTTTTCTTGTTTTGCCTCTCAGTGTCAAAAACTGGATTTCGTTCACGCGATGGCAACAAAGGACTGCCAAATAACAGCCTGTGTTTTTGTTGCCAAGGCTATTGTTGTGGCTCTTTGACTTTCAGCGGCGGTTTCCAGACTTCTCTTACGTCAACAAGGATGGAGATCTGAACGGGCACATCGACGCCGTCATTATCACGTGCGTAGCAACGCGTAGCAGCAATGTGGCCCTTTCGAATCCGTCCCGTGTGTTTCTTGTCTCTTGAAACTTCAGTGGAACCAAAAATCAGAATCGCTTCAAAATATTTCAGAGAATCCATGAGATTGGTCTCGTTTACGAACAGTACGTAACAGTTCTTTCAGCCAGACATGGACCATGACGCTGTGTCTCCACACCGTGAGGTGTTCTTGTTGTGATTTGCTGCTCTATTGTCGTTCTGCAGGCACTTTCATCTGGATCACTGCGGCGCGCTGCCCTACATGTCGGAGATGGTCGGCTTCAACGGCCCCATCTACATGACAACCCCGACCAAGGCGATCTGCCCCATTCTCCTGGTGAGGGAAGCGTCCCCATCTGCAACACGGCGTGCCGTGTCGCATCTTTTCATGTCGGGAAACATTCTGACACTGTCACATCACGTTTTGTATTTTGGTGTGGATATCACTGCTCTTACCAATTCCCTCCTCTTTTTTTTGCGCGCGGCTCCGACGTGTGTTTTTGTGGATTATGTTGGTCGGGGAAGGGGGCAAAACCAGCTTGGCATGTTGGTTTGTGGCAATTATGCTGACCGGGAGGAGTGGCGCCAACCGCGAAAAGCTGCGCGCTCGTTGATCTCTGATGTCTTGTTCACCTGTTCTGATAAATAAAAAACTATTTCACTTGGAGTTTGGAGGCGCCACAAGGGTCGGACCCCAGGACCAAATTTGCCCCCTCCCTGTCCTGAGTCCAGTGGACGAAACGTTGGTGAATCGCAGTCCCAACAGTATCCCTGTCCCTGATTCCAGGAGGACTACAGGAAGATCACCGTGGAGAAGAAGGGAGAGACCAACTTCTTCACGTCCGAGATGATCAAAGCGTGCATGCGCAAAGTGGTGACGGTGAACTTGCACCAGGTCGTGCAGGTCAGTGTCCCCTCCGAGTATGCGCTGAGTGCGGGTCAGTTCTGGGCTTCCTGGAGCGGAACCAGGAGGCGCTCTCACCCCGGAAAATCGAAAACTGCCGCCTTTTCTTTTTGGAGAGATTTCAAATTTTAGATGGTATCCTCCCTCCGCAGTAGATGCCCCTCTGGCTTGTGCTGGACCCGCCGCTGACATGTAAAGCGTTTCCAGTTGTGTGGTGTTTCACTCTGTGCATTGTTCATTCTCGGTCACAAGTCCGAAAGTGGTTGCAACGGAATGCGAAAACGAACATGTCAGGAAGAGAAATCAAGCGATCTCGTCTTGCGGAAATTGTGCAGTGTGCTCACATCAGTGACTGTCGTTGCCAGGGTGACACTGCTGCACCTTTTGCTGTTGCAGCTTTTTGTGTTGCCATGGTGACGTTGCTGCGTGTGTGTTACAGGTTGACGACGAGTTGCAGCTCAAGGCGTACTACGCTGGTCACGTGCTCGGCGCCGCCATGTTCCAGATCCGCGTCGGGAACCAGAGCGTCGTGTACACCGTGAGTGTGTGTGTGTGTGTGCATGTGTGTGTGCGTGTGCATGTGTGTGCGTGTGTGTGTGTGTGTGTGTGTGTGTGTGTGTGCTCCCTTCTCGTTTTCCCGTCCCTGAGGCTGACTGCAACTGCATTCCGTCTGCCTCACTCTCACCACCTCATTCCATTCGTGTCTTGAGCATTTGAACTTGTGGCGCGACGCAGCGCTAACCAGCCTTCTTGTTTTTCCCACCCTGCAGGGCGACTACAACATGACGCCCGACCGGCACCTGGGCGCGGCGTGGATCGACAAGTGCCGTCCCGACGTGTTGATCACGGAGACGACGTACGCGACGACGATCCGAGACTCGAAGCGCTGCCGGGAGCGGGACTTCCTCAAGAAGGTGCACGACTGCGTCGACAACGGAGGCAAGGTGCGACATGCACATGCACACACACACACACACACGCACACGTGAACCAGAAGGTGCAGTGGCACTCGGTCCGCGCACACCCACGCGTCTGCACACTCACGCACACACCCAGTGTGAACCAGAAGATGCACTTGCGTCTGAATGCGCGCGCACAAACGCACGCACATGTCATTCTCTCGGTTTCCGTCTGCAGGTGCTGATTCCCGTGTTCGCGCTGGGCCGTGCTCAGGAACTCTGCATTCTGCTCGAAACCTACTGGGACCGCATGAACCTCAAAGTCCCCATCTTCTTTTCCACGGGTCTCACAGAAAAGGTACATGTCTCTGAAAAAGTACTTCTGAGTGTTGCAAGATTGTAAAGGACTCACCAGTGCATGCAAGCAGCAAGGGCTCACCAACCACCTTTGACGTCTAAAGCCGTGTTGGGATCAGTCCTCGTTTGATCCCAGTCTGTGGAATGACCACACGCGGTTTTTTTTTGCGCAGGCGAATCACTACTACAAGCTGTTCATCACGTGGACCAATCAGAAGATCAAGAGCACCTTCGTGCAGCGCAATCTGTTCGAGTTCAAACACATCAAGGTCACAGAGTCACAGAATTTGTTTCTTTTGCCAACGCCGCCATTGTGAAGATGGCCGCCAACTGCACCAGCGGGTGTGGTTTGTTTCCATCTCAACTGTTCTGACGCGTCGGTTCGTGCGTGTGCAGGCGTTCGACCGGTCGTACATCGACAACCCGGGTCCGATGGTGGTGTTTGCGACGCCGGGGATGCTGCATGGAGGCCTGTCGCTGCAAATCTTCCGCCTCTGGTGCACCAGCGAGAAGAACATGGTGAGTGAGAGGGCGGCCTGAGAGATGGGGGAGAGGGGTTTGGTGGGATGGGAGAGCGAGATCACGGAGATTCAATCTAGCCACACAGGTTTCTTTTCCGGGGGCAAGAAGAGGTGCTGGTATGACTGGAAACTATCACAGACTGGCCCAACCCGTGAGGAACTTCTCGTTGGTCACCTGAAACGCTTGAACTTGAAGATGACCCTTCAATTCGCTTCAACTTCAGACCGAACTTCAGATCGTGTTTGTCTTGACCCTGATGCACGCACACCAACACACACGCACTTTTTGTCTCAGATCATCATGCCCGGATACTGCGTCGCCGGGACCGTCGGACACAAGATCCTGAACGGACAGAGACGGATCGAGTTCGAAAACAAAAAAGTGGTGAGTGTAGGCGCAGACCGGTGATGAGCGCGAACCACTGTCGCATCAGCAGTATCTTCTCGGATTTCAATGCTTGGAGCAATTGGTTCTTCGATTCTGGAAAATCGCAAGCATTTCCTTTGAGGCCTGGCGAAACACACAGGCACATACAGGCACGCACACACACACACAACACACGCACACCTATCTCTCCACACATTCACCCACACGCACCCGCACCCTGTCCTTCAGGTGGAGGTGAAGATGTCGGTGCAGTACATGTCCTTCTCGGCGCACGCGGACGCTAAGGGCATCATGCAGCTCATCTCGTACTGCGAGCCGCGCCACATCATGCTCGTGCACGGCGAGGCCGCCAAGATGGACTTCCTCAAGGGCAAGATCCAGAAGGAGTTCGGTGAGTTCGGGGAGTCCGGGGCTGGATCCGGAAGGTGGACATGTGTGTTCATGGGTGCAAGTTCAGCATTGCTTGATGCCCCAAAAGGAAGGCAAATTTAGGAGTGCGTCTTGTACTCTGGTGTGCGCTTTTCACTGGTGGCTACGGTGGACGCGTGTTGTCGCTGCAGGGATCTCAGTTGTGATGCCCGCGAACGGAGAGACGGTCACGTTCGACACGCTGCCCAGCATCCCCGTGGACATGTCGCTCTCGCTGCTCAAGCGGCACAACCAACAGGCCTGTGAGTCTCCGCTTCCACGAGGGAGAGGGTGGATTCGGGAGGGGGAATACTGGGCGGGTCTAAAGTAGGGCAGATCCAGGGAAGATTTAGAGGAGGGCAAAGGGCAAGGGACCCTGAAAGGAGGGATCGCGAAGGAGGAATGGGACCCTTTCTGGGACGCACTTTTGGTGCCAGTTTGTCGCAAACGGAGCAGTATGCTTTCAGCTTCAGAGGTGCGGAAAACACATTCAAAATACCGTGATCGTGTCACATGTACAGGACAAGTTCACGATTTGTCCAGGGAGGGTGGAACATCCTGTGGGTCGCATCGATTGCTTCCCACTTACACTGTAGAGTTTGTCAGGCGCGTGTCCACCCTGTTCAGAGGTCCTTGCTGTCCGCAGGTTTGGAAGGTCCCGACAGCAAGAGAGCGCGAAGAATCCACGGAGCGCTCGTCATGAAGGACGACGTGAGTTCGCGTCACCGCGCTGATGAAATCACAACACAAGTCGAGGCAGAAATATGAAAGCACACACACACACACACACACACACACATACACACACACACACACACACACACACACACACACACCAAGAGAAACCACACGCACACACAAATACGACACAGACACATGCAGTACACACATGACAGCACACACAACAAAGCATACACACAAGGTCGCACAGACAGGCAGCGCACCCGAATGTTTTATCTCTCTCTCTCTCTCTCGCTCTCTCTCACATACACACACTCGCCCTCTCTCTCTCTCTGTCATACACACATACTCTCTCTCTCTCTCTCTCTCTCTCCCTCTCTCTCTCTCTCTCTCTCACACACACACACACACACACACACACTGTCTCACAGCGGCTACGGCTGGTGGAGCCCCTGGAGGCGATGCAGGAGTTGGGCCTGAACCCGCACCGCCTCCGCTTCACCTCGACCCTCATGCTGGAGGACGACGGACCCGCCACCATCACCACCGACAAGATCTACCACAACCTCAAGGGGTACGTCCAGATTCAAGGGATTCAAGCTCAATGGGCGTGGCTTTGATCAAAAGGTGTGGCTCAAAGGGAAGGACAGGCTCAAACGCGTGGCCTCGAATCGTGGGCCCATGCTCAGGGGATGAACTGGATTGGTGCGTCCAGGCTGAAAAGGTGAATACCAGGCTCAAAGGGTTTGAGCAAACTCAAATTTCGTCCGCGATGCGTCAGGCCTTGCGGGTCGTGCACCGGTGGCGTGGACTTGTGCAGGGACGCAACATGTGGCGCCCTCACTGGTGAGCAGGTCTGCAATTCTTTCTTTCAGCGAACGACTGATTTCAGGGGCACAATCGTGTCGTCCAACATGTGTATCGCGGCGTGAGGCGTTGTGTGTTTCGAGGACGCCACTGGTGGGAGTTTCGGGCCCACTGGATTCTAAAGCAGTGTCTGCAGCGCCATCTTGTGTTCTGCAGGAAGCTGAACTGTGAGAACATCCAGCACGTGTCCGAGGACTCCATCACCGTCGGCAACTCGGTCCTCATCAAGGTCTCGGGAGCCGAGGACGAGGTCGACAAGGAGGTCATCGTCTCCTGGTGGTTTGAGGTCAGTACTCAAGGTCATTGTCCCGTGTGGCTGGAGGTCAGTTTTGAAGATCATCAGGTGTCACCATCTCCGGTGGTCAAAAGTGTGTTGTGAAAGTCATTCGTGTCAGTCATATTGTGAATGTTGTGTGGTTATATGCTGGGGGCGGGAAGGATTGTGGTCAGATCAGGAAGATTCCCCCAAAAGAGGCCCGAAAATTTTGAAACAGCAAAACAATGCTGCACCCGCTGCGTAACTTTTGGGGTTCTTCCATGCGGGTCGGAGTTCAGTGGGTGGACCTCTTTCTCCAAGGATTCGCTTCTTGTTGGGGACACCGACTTCGTTGTGAAAATAAGGTTCGGAATGAAATGGTGCGTGGTTGATTTTGCCCCTTTGGGACCCTCCAGCGCACTCATGTATTCCGCATGCTCCAATCGTTCCACCCACGTGACCGCCCTCGCCGTTCAGGTCAAGCGCGTATCTGCGCTGACGAGTGTTCGTGTTGATTTTTGTTTTCAACGGGAATGTATTCCATGTTGCAGGATGAGGAGGTGGGGAGCAGCGTGTTGAAGATCCTGCAGAACGGGCTCACCCCCGTCACGTAGCAGCAGCAGCAGCAGCAGCAGTTGACACGGACACTGAGCGCTGAACTAAACAATTCAAGGATTGCTGGACGCAACGCAACGTCCACAGATCAGTACGCAGCGCCTGCTAAAAGTCAACGTCCAATGGACAAGTTCCAAATCTGGGCTGTATCCAGGGTGGGGGAACGTCTCAATGTGGTGATGCCTGAGGAACTGGGTGTTTACCACGGCTCTGTACGAAGGTGCCCATCACATGCGGTGAGGCCCATCTCCTTGGATTGTCCCCAAAGATGGCTGCGCTGCATGAGGCTGTCTTTGTTGAAAGAAAAACAACAAAAAACAAACAGACCTTCAGAGTTGTCCGCTCAATCCTGACCTTCTCTGGGTGTGTGTGGTCAGCTGTGGGATGATTAATTTGATTCAGAGACCTCAAAAAATGAGAATGCCCCTGGCATTGTGTCGTGTGTTGAGTTGCACCCACATGTTTGAAGTACAACATGCAGTTTTTCAGAAAATTTTCCAAAGTCCAAACTCCAACCGTAAGCTTTTCTATGATGTAGTGAGTGGGATGGGGGGGGTCACACAGGTTTCATTCCCAGGGCTGCTCAAATTTTCCAAAATTTTCAAATTTGCCCTGGGACACGAAAGACATCATGGAAACTGAGGTGTGCACAGACAGACAGACACACACACACACACACACACACACACACACACACACAGACAGATACGGATTACTACAGTCGCGCTCGCGCGACTAAAAAATAACTTTCATCTTCAGCCACAATGGTGCCCAGTTCAGCTCCACGCCGAGGGCGTTGCGGTGGTGGCTGTCAGAGCACAGTGTCAAGACACGGTTCCTGTGGCAAGTACGGGTTTTAATTCTTGCTTCAACCCAAGTCAAAAGGGGCTGTGACCTCTCTCCCGCTCTGATCGCAGACCTCTAAACGCAGAAAAACCATTTGGTGCCGTCCAACCCCGATTTCGCAGCGCTGGTGCGTTTTGTCTATTGCTTGTGTCAAACAGCAAATCGGGATGTCGGAGTGGGTGCCAGATCAGATCTGGGGTCTGGCCCTGTAGTTCGCAGACACAGCGGTGGTGATAAGGGCAGGAACACAGAAGCTAGCCACTGAAAAAGAACGCCACAGTGCACGATGATGCAACGCGAGGCGTCCATGTTCCCGCGGAATCCTGTCGGAGAAACCCTGAACCAGAACGCGTCCCACCACGTGACGAAGAGTACAGGGATGGATCCAGAATCTGCTCAGGGGGCCAACCACGCGGAGAAGACTTCAGCTTTGAAAAAATATTGGCATCTGTTGTGAGTTTTTGTACCTGCAGCACAAAATTGGAGAGTGCATTTTGTTCCTTTTTCGGCGGTCAGCGTGAGGGTCTTCGCATCCCTCACGTATCCCTGCTTCTGCGGCTCAGGCACGATTTCAGTTTTTCAAATTTACGTGTTTGTTGCACCCTCTGACTGGGTTAAATCCCCACTTCAGCAGATCTTGGGTCCGCCCCCTGGCTTTCCGCAACCTTGCATTTGGGAAAAAGCTCGCCTGAACGTTCGGTTGTGGCGTAACCGTGGAGTCTGCAGCGAAGCGCTGGTGAAAATGTTTGTGTTCGTGATGATGGTGAAATGTGTCTGGTTCGGAAATGCATTTGCAATATTTAGATATCACTGTGTGTGAGCTGCAATGCTGCTTTGTAGATCTGTGGTGTTGTTCTTTTGTCAATAAAACAGATCTGGGATGGTCCAAAAGTTTCTGATTCTGCAGTCAGTCAGTTTGCCCAGATCAAACAAGTTCTCCTTTGGGGAGCATCTTTCCAACTACAAATCTTCTCAGGGTGGATTCGTCTCTTTGTCAATTGCTCCACCGGAAGTGAGACTGAACGCACCGGAAGTGAGACTGAACGCACCGGAAGTGCAGCAGGACACGTGAAACGTCGCTCTTGGCAGAGGGGGTAAAAAAGCCCCGCGGCTTTATTTGAAGCTGACCAATCCAGCCTGTGCGAGATGACCCAGACGTTGATTCTTTGTCTTGCGTAAAAACACCCTGCCTCTTCTAGGGAGGGGCGGAGGTCGCCTCACATTGGAGCGCCTCGATTCACCCCTGCCTCCATACGGCGAAGGAACCCAGTGTGGTACTCTGACTCTCGGGTGAACTTTGACGGGTTTTTTTTTTGTGTGTGGGGAGATTTTGGCGGGGTGGAGGAAGAGTCAGCACCCGCAGATGCATTGGATGCAGTTTGGCTGCTGCGTGTATCGTGTTAAGACCAGCACCCCCCGGTCCGGTTCCGGAAGCCACACCACACATTGCTTGATTGACAATGGATTCCTTTCTGTTTCACAATATTGAACGTGCTTCTTATTTATCTGGCACAGGTTGCAGTGATGGAAACTGAATACGTGAGCGCCATTACGCCTGTCAGGGACGGAAATTGACGCTCACCATTTGCCTGCATGCGCTCGTCAACAGTGGGGCAGATCCAGGGTCTGGCAGATGGGGCCACGCTCCTTGAGGGGCGACGTCAATTTTGAATGGGGGGATGAATGAGAAATGTTCGCGCCAATGGAAGAGTGGGCAAAAGGGTTTCGGGGGTTGGGGATCCAGGCACCCAAGGCCCCCTTCTTGATCCGTTTCTGCAACAATGTGTTTTCGTATGGCGCTTTGTGAGTTTGAGCACAATAGGCATGGCGGGTGTTCTGGGTGGAGGGGCCGTGCTGTTCTGCCTGTGCTTTCTGGGATCAAACGAACCAGTGTCTTCTCAGAGAAGACCAGGCAGGGGTGCCGCACCTGGTGCGGGTGCCAATAGAATCACACCTGATGAGGGCACCAGTCAGACCCAGCTGGGAGCCCCCAATGAGACGAGATTTGAAATTCTGGACAGACTTCTGAGAAATTACAACAAGTACGATTTGCCTCCTCCACAAAGAGGTGGTGGGGGCAGAATTGTAAGAATTGTGTCCTACATAAAAGATGTCTTCGATATCTCTGAGGTGGACTCATCAGTGAATGTTAGGTACAGGTTCAAGCTGACATGGAATGACACCAGACTACAGTTTGAGCCGTTCATGGAGAGTGGAAGAGAGAGCATTTTGATCAAAGTCCCAATTGAGATTGTGAAACAGAAAGGTGAGGTTGATGCAGGGAATCATCTTGCCGAAATGTGGCACTTGCATGAATTTTCCGAGTATACACTGCAACATGTATGGTATATGGAAACTGCTCATGTTGAGCTTTTGTTCTGAACTTGTGTTTTGGTCTTCATGCCAGCACATAAGTTTTGATAAAAGTGTGGAAAGTTTTGCCAATTGATTGTTTTTATTTCAGTGTTCTTGTGGGACATATTTCTCACCAATGAAAAAGCTTCAAAGAGTTTCAATGAAGCAGACATGTCCATGTTCAACACTGCCCTCTACCTCCACAAAACTGGAGAAATCACCTTCACCAGGGAGATGCTGAGCAATGTCAGATGCCCAATGAACCTCAAGTATTTCCCCCATGATGTGCAGCATTGTGAAATGCTCTTTTCTAGCAACACTCATCGTCTGCCTGAACTGAATTTCACAGCTCCACAAGAGGTGCCCACAAAAGTGTCCACCTTGTCCTCATTTGATATTACTGTGCAGTCTGAAGTGAGCAAAGAGCTTCATAATGGGGTTGTGAATCCAGTGTTCACTGCCGAAAATCGTGTTTCGATTGTCTTGGAAAGGAAAGTGGAATTCTACATTTGTCAGGTGAGGCAATCTACAGTGTCAATACTGCACTAGCATTGTCTGTCAGCAAGTCAGTGTGAGACGCCTGGTATTTTCTTGGCAGCTGTACATCCCCAGCATCCTGGTTGTGATGTGCTCCTGGCTCCATCTGTGGGTTGACGTGGACATTGGGAGCCAAGTGAGTGCAGCCCCCTGGGAGGAACTGACATTCTGAAAATTTGGAGCCTTCTGGGCAATTGGAGGGGGAAAGTTTTTTTGCATGGTGGGCCTTGCATTCTTCCTGCGCCTCGTGTTCACTCTTGCCATCTCACACACACGACGAACCCTTTTCAGATTTCTCTTGGAATTCTGCTCATGTTGACCATTGTCACCATCAGTGCTGCAATTCAGGCGCCCCTGCCCCAAGTGGGATACGTCAAGGTTTGTCTGCAATACTTGGCATGAAAATTGTCAAGTGTTGGTGTTGGTTTTGAACAGTGGATTCGTGCCAACTGATACAATGCCTCAGCAGTGCCTTGTGTTTTGTGAATCTTCAGGCTGTGGATGTGTGGATGTTGGTCAGCCTCTCATTTGTCATAGTTTCCATGATAGAAGGAATCTGTGTGAAGAAGTTTGAGGAGAAGAAGGCTCTCGTCGCTTCTGTCATGAAGAACAAAGTAAACAACGAGAATTCAAGGAGAAAGGAAAGTTTGTGCACTGGGAAGGCTCTTTATGTTGCATCCAGGTTTCTCTTTCCCGTATTTTACACGGCGTTTGTGATTTTCTACTGGATGTGTTTCGTCAAACAAGAGAAACATGCATAAATCAGTGCAAAATGTTTTGCAGAAAGTATGAATTCTGAACAAAAGTCACATCAAATTCACAATTAACTCGTTGCACTTTTGGTGCCGATGGCACCGCCCTGGATCAGTCGCTGATCTTGGGGATTCTTCAGGCGGTACACTGCGTGGCTTCTCAAAGCGCATGTCCACACCGAGAAGTGTTCTTGTTTCACAGCAGCGCTTTTGGCGCCGCTGGCTCGACCCTGGATCTGTCGATGTCCTTGAGGGTTCTGCAGCCGGTGTACAGCATGGCGTCCACCAGCTCCCGCCTCAGGGTGTCGAGAACCTCCTCAACTCCAGCCCGACCTGGGTGTCAGCAACAAGAATCATGCACTGTTCAGGGCAACTGTGGCACGAAGTCCCCCTCCTTCAAATTTCCTCTGTTCTTCCGTTTTTGTTTGCTTCTCAGGACCCAGCAATTCAGTGACACTGTTTGCATGTTGTTTGCCTTCCTCTTGTGAGGCACAAATTTCACAACACTCCATTTCAATTGCAAAATTTTTATCCAAGTTTAGGATCCTGTGAAGGCTGTCTTTGTTCAGCTGGAGATTGTCGGAGATCTCCCTGACAGATTGTGTTTGTCATACTGGACTTCCAATTGATCACACTCCTGGACCATCCAGATTCCTTTGGTCAGTGACCCCACATTGTTTGGTCTGAAGTGATGACACCATCAATGAGTACCGGTACTCCTGCCAGACATGGCATGTCAACCAATTGCAGCATTGATTTTGCAACCGACAAATGTCACTGTTTGTCTCACCCAGCTTCAGACAATATTCAAACAAATCTGCTGTTTGGTTCTTTGTGAAATAAAATATCCTCAATGTTCAAGGCTCATTGGAACAAGAAAGCAAAATTCTGCATTGTTTTTCTTGCAAACACAAATTCCACTGAGCACAAAACTTTATGATTGACTGATCAAAGTCAACTTGCAGATTCTTGTACAGCGGTCTCCATGTGAACCACACACTGCGGACAAAACCACCGGCAAACTGTCGGACTCATGTACACGCCGCCCCACACTCACCGTTGGCGTTGAGCCCCCAGAGCACTGGCCTCCCCACGAAAACAGCGTCGGCCCCGAGAGCCAAGGCCTTGAACACGTCCACCCCGGACCTGAAACCACAGAAAAAACTGTATTCCCACCAGCAAAAAAGCCTGTAGATCCAGGGCTGTGTCCAAGCAAGAACTTCTACGCTGTGGACCTAATGTGAACCCCAGTGTGATGGTGAACACGAAGTATATAGGACTCAGGGAGAAAGTCCAACCTGATGCCCCCATCGAAGTAGACCGGCAGCGCGTCTCCGACGGCGGCTCTCACTTCCGGCAGCGCGAGCAGCGTGGCGGGGGAGCCGTCGAGCTGGCGCCCGCCGTGGTTCGACACGTACACGGCGGCGGCGCCGTGGGACGCCGCCCGGACGGCGTCGTCCCCGGTCAACACTCCCTGAAACAACCCACGTGACGTGCGAGGCGCAGTGACGTCAGACGTGAGGCATAGATTGGGCCTGAGCAGAATGAGAACGCCCAGATAAAGATGCAGACGCTGTGAGAAAAAGAAACAACCCCGAAAGACGTGATGCGTGAACCTGGGTGAGCGCAGAGTAGACAGTGGCCACGCACAAAACACCCAAAAGGACTTCGGTTTCTGTTGCCGAATTCTGATCGGCATCCGTGCAGGTGCAGATCTGCATGGAGACATTCATTCACTCCAAACTTGAAATGCTTTCTTGAAATTTTCAGGCCTCGGGCCTTTGAGGGTCACCTCACTTGACCAGATCCTGGAGCCGCCCCTGCCTTGCTCGTTTTTGTTACCTTTGCGATGAGTGGACAACTCGTCTCTTTGGTCAGCGAATGAAAATCATTCCAGGTGGACTTGAACCAGTGGACAAGTTCGATGTATTGGAGCATGACTTCGATAGCTGAGTCCGCAGGCTTGATCCCAATCTGCGAGAAGATTCCAAAAATCCGTCCGGGGAAAGGCTTTGGAACATCAGCGCCGCGGGTGCTATTTGCATGGGGGTAAAACCGGACCCATGCGGGGATCTGAGATTCCACACCCCTTCCGCTCAAGATGGGTCTTTGCTGACGATTCGACGTTGCCCAATCGGAGTGTTTGCTTGTGAACCAAGTAAATTGTCAAAATTTTAATGTGTTCTTGGACAACACGCGCCAGTGCACAATGCGCACCTTGAGCTTTGCCCTAAAGTTGGGGAACTGAGACCTGGTCTCATTGAAACCACTCATACCTGCCAGTGAACACGGGTTGAAGACGGCGCCTCCTTCAAGCTCCCTTTGAATGATTATCGAATCCGATAAAAGTACTCGCCGTTGTGTTTGCTTTCACGACATCGGGCATCTCCACGTGCGGGAGCGGGACGGTCCAATTTGGGCGGATGGTCCAGCCCTTTGTAGGCGCATCCACTGTCAACACTTCACGAAGAACACAGACAAAACATTCGAATATGTCGTTTTTGTTGGTGATTTGCGCCAAAGCATGCACATACAAGGCATTGTGGACAAGATTCCATGGACAGCACTTTTTCAATGAAAATAGGGCTCAATTTTGTTCATATTTGGTCAAAAGATTTTGGCTTGGTGTAGCATTGTGCAGCAGGAAGGATTTTGTTCAAATCACTGTGGAAAAGAATGTTGTGTTTGAGTGGGTGATAATTGGTGCAAATCACGCAAGCTCGCTCGAGCATATTTTTGTGACTGACACCTTGGCCAAGACCGTGATCGCTCTCTGCACCATCAAATTGGGCTTGGCGTTCTCTCGTTCGTTTCAGACTTTCTCTCTGACCCAGGATTTGACCCAGATCTGACCTAGCGGGCGACGGCGCCACTCACCGAACGCGGACACTCCGTGGGATTCTGCGTGTCTCATCAGCTCCCTCTGGTGAGACATTCCCTCCTTGGCGCAGGGGTAGAGATTCTTCCACAAGACGAGGCCCCCTCTGGAAGGACTCGGGGAATCCTCTCCCCGGAAGCGGAAGTCCTCCACGGAGACGTTGCTGAAGAGACTGTTGATGAAGCAGACTCGCTGACGGGCCGCGGCGCCCGCTGAACTCACTTCCCCGTCCGGCCACACGTTCCTGCGGTGTGCGAGGCCGGTCCCAAAAATCCGCGTGAGATGGGGGGGGGGGGTCAAGGCGCCTCGAAGCCACAACTTTTGGATCAGTCTCGTACACAAAAGCCGCCGTGCAAAAAACGGACATTTCGTGTGGTCATCGTGTCAGAAGAACCTGCCTTTCCTCCCTTTTTTTTGCTTTTGAGGAAAAATGCCTCGAAGTCGAGAGCTCGTTTCGAGTGTGTCAAGTGGATGCCAAGCCTTGGAACTCGGAAACCCTGGATCTCAGAAGGAATGACCCCCTGGATCTGCTGGAGCAAAGGTCCCCTGGATCTACTGGAGCAAAGGTCCCCTGAATCTCCTGGAGCAAAGGTCCCCTGGACCTGCTGGAGCAAAGGTCCCCTGGATCTTCTGGAACAAAGGTCCCCTGAATCTCCTGGAGCAAAGGTCCCCTGGATCTCCTGGAGCAAAGGTCCCTTGGATCTCCTGAAGCAAAGGTCCCATGGATCTACTGGAGCAAAGGTCCCCTGAATCTCCTGGAGCAAAGGTCCCTTGGATCTCCTGGAGCAAAGGTCCCTTGGATCTCCTGGAGCAAAGGTCCCATGGATCTACTGGAGCAAAGGTCCCCTGAATCTCCTGGAGCAAAGGTCCCCTGGACCTGCTGGAGCAAAGGTCCCCTGGATCTGCTGGAGGACAGATCCCCTGGATCTACTGGAGCAAAGGTCCTCTGGACCTGCTGGAGCAAAGGTCCCCTGGATCTGCTGGAACAAAGGTCCCATGGATCTGCTGGAACAAAGGTTCCCTGGATCTGCTGGAACAAAGGTCCCCTGGGTGTGCAGGAGGACAGGACTCCCAGACGCGTCAGAGCACTGACCGCTGTACGGCAGTGGGGGCGACTCCGATGGGGCAGCTGACGTGCCGGCCCAGCAGGGAGGTGCCGACGTCCACGTCCTCCGCGCTGAACCTCTCATCGAGCAGCGCCGCCCGCTTCAGTCTGTACAGCTGAAGCCAATCTCGAGTTCAGCAAAACCCACGTACTGACAGCCACTTCCTCCGTCTCCTTGCACAAGTCCACTTTTATCCAGGGCGAGCTCGTAAAAACGCAGTGTATCGTGGCCGCACCAACGGAAGTGAGTCTGCATGGGGCCTCACGGATGCGAAGGGGTACGAGGCCAGAAATGTGCGTGACCGCACACACGCAATGGAACCTGGTGTATACGTGCAGTGAAAAAAAATTGGCACTCACCTTGAAAGCGTCCGCGTTCTCTCGGAGGGTCGTTTCCACCCCAGACCCGCAGTTGTAGTAGGGAGCGATCCCTGGGTCCACGTTCCTCTGGAACTGGAGCTCCAGGTCCCGGATGGTTGACATCGTGCCGCGGGAATGCGGAGAAATGTCTACATCTCGTCTTTTGTGGAGAGTGGTGTGCAGAACAGACACCGAAGTGGCTCCCACGGAAGGGCTGCTAACTCACCCACAAGTGTGTCAGTTACTCAACCAACCAGAACAGAGAATATGCAAGCGGTGATCTGTCATACAACTTATGTGCAACATTCATCATTCTGATTTAAGTTTGCGATGCAGGATCGATGCGGCGCCACCTGCCGCCACCGGCGATTTTTTGCCGCAGATGTGGGCGGCGCAGTGCAGGGTCGGGTCCAGAATGTGATCAAGGGGGCCAACCACAGCTTTCTTTTCTTCCCCCAAAAGGGGACATACAAGAGGCAGTGGCAGGGCGTGACAGGGTGCAGAGGTGTGACGGGATGTGACAGGGTATGGCGGGGAAGAAGGGGAACAACATGCAGGGTCTCAAGGGTTTTGAGGGAGTGCGGATGGGGACGGGATTGCGACGGGTGACGAGGTCTGACGATAATCTGAAGCCGTTCGTTTCACAACGTTTTATTTTGAAGCAACAAGCGTACAGACAGTCGACTGCCAAAACATGTACAAAAGCGCTGTGCACGCACACCTGACACCGCTGCTACGCTCGTACACACACACGCACGTCTGACGAGGAATCGCGTCTGCAACGTGTTCGCTCGTTCAGTTCGAAACGAGAGCACTTCAGGGTCGGCCTGTGGTCCGCAACGGAATGCCACCAGTGAATCAAATAGCTACAGATGTGACGGCTCAAAGCAGGTATGACTCCGGATCATCCGATGGAGCCTTTTTCTCGTGAAACAGCAAATCACGAAGGTGCACATGTTCACAAGAGGGCAGAAGGTAGAGACCCCCAGGGACCTCCGAACTTCCGGAGACGAAGTCATCCGACCGCGCGATCAGAGCCACGGAGGAGCCCTTCAACAGACATGTTTTTTTGTGAAAACTCCACAGATAAAAATAAATCTCTGGATCCACCAGAAAATGAGACACAAAATGTCTCAGCGTCGTAACAAAATGAATCTTAATCTCAGCGCAACTGATAATTAATTGCGTGTTTCTTCTGCACCAAAGAAATGTGGCTGCCTCTTGGAAAGTGGTTTGCATACGTGTATCATACAACAGCGCACACGTTCATTCCGTTCATGACTTTTTTACAGGTTCTGGGGCGGATCCAGAGCAGCCTACTGTGGGGTCTGAATTCAACTTGGAAGGAGATCAACTCTAAAAATGAATTGTGTCCCTGTGGTGGAAAATTCCGGGGGGGGGGGTCCGAGGCTGCCAGGCCGCGCTGGATCTGTTCCTAAATGATGTGGTCACGTGGTCACACTGACATGAAAAGGTGTTGAGAAAGGTTTTTACAACCTTTGATTTCACTGAGGTGTGCGGGTAGTTGCTGGGGTTCGGTTTCAGTTCGGAGCAGTTTTTTCTGTGTTCGGGGAGAGTGTGCCGGAGATGTGGTGCAAGGGACAGACTCACTCAAATGGCCGAATGCACCGATTGAGTGGTGAACAAACAAGCCTTTGATCGTGCATTGTTGTACAGTGACGGGCAACAGAAGGACCCACCAATCATGTCTGTGACGTTCCAAAACGCGTTCTTGTCCTGGAGCGGAACCATGATTTCATTCGGGGGGGGGGGAACTTTCACCAAGCCTTTCAAAAAAAAATCCTCTCACAGTTTTGTTGACGTCTGTGTTTCTTGGTGAAATTGGAGACGAACTTTCGGAAATAGTCGGAGGATTTCTTTCGTTGAACTTGTGTGGAAGAGAAGTCAGTGAGTGTGTGTGTGTGTACGTGTGAGTGAGTGTGTGTATGTGTGTGTGTGTGTGTGTGTGTGTGTGTGTGTGTGTGTGTGTTCAGGAGACGTCCGTCCAGGATGAGGCCACCGAGGAGAACCGAACTCTCGTGCAGACAGGGTCTCGAGTTCTGTTTTCAAACTTTGTTGACGAAAACATTTGCACTTGCGGGGCGGGCATGACGGAGGGGGCAATTTTCAGGGGGGTTTCAGCCGGCTTCATGACCTCTGGATCCCTCCCTGGCTTGGAGACCTGTGCTTCACATTTGTACAGTGCTTTCTTACATCCACGGACATTTGTCCAAAAATAGAAGCTGAGGTGAAAATCTTGAAAAATGACAGCGTCACACATTGTGCTTTAAACCCATTTGCACTTCAGCTGAAGAAAGCAAACTTGCAAGTTTCTCACAGCCTCCTCACACAGCTTAATGTACAGAGCCTTCACACCACAAAAAGCTGCAACAAAAATGGTCAATTGTTGAAATGACTGGAACACTTCTGTTTTCAAACATTGTGCTGCATCCATGCATTTTATGTTGGATTTCCTTGAAAGGAACCCGTGGTCCTTTTTTGCTGGCGCGGTACATTTTGACCCAAACCAGGGGTGGATCCAGGGGCCGGTGCCCCAAGCCTTGCCAAAAACAAAAACTTTTGCCCTCAGAAAATCCACATTGTTTAAAAATTTCCAGAGATGGCACCCCTGGATCTGCTACTGATTGCTGCACACAAGCAGACACCTTTGCTCACTTCGCCAGCTTGTCCGGGTCGCATTCAATCTACATTTGTACAAGTCCATCGACATTCACCGTACTATCCAGACATCTATTTGATAAGAACGCACGTCCACCGATCAGCCAGTTTTACAAGTGTAGTTTGTGTGGCGTTTGATTTGCGCGTCTTGCACCCTGCGGGTGGTTCGCCATCTTGGGGCCACCGTACCCGTGGCAAAAGTTTTTTCTCCTGCAGAGGCACCACCAAATGCAAACACGTACGGGTGCTCTTACCGCAGAGGATGTGCGTGACAACATTCAAGGCCCTCGTTCTTTGTGCAGAATCGTGACGCTCGGGTGTCAGGTGGGCAAATCAAACGCCTGATTTCTTTGAAACCACAGTCTGAGAATTTTTGCATTTGAACCTGGTTCATACAACACTGATTGACGGTTTTGACCTGACGCAATGTTCACGTGATTGATGTGCTCGAACTGGGTGTTCACGCACTCGCACCCGTTGGGTCAAACGCAGGAAGTGCGTGATGCTTGATGTTCTGTGCTCCTGACTCAGGTCCAATGCTGCATCTCATACGTTGGGAGCCTCACGTCCAAGTCGGCCTCACGGCCTCACGGCCTCACGTCCTCACGTCCTCACGTATGTGGTCCTGCTTTTCGCGCACCACTGGTTCATTTGCTCCGAAAGACGAGCAGACTTCGGCAGTTTTCCAAGCAGTGTGACAGCGAAAAAGCCAGGATTTGCCCTTTACTTGTTTTACCCTATGCAACAAAAAGTTCGCCCTCAATCCAGACAGAACAAAGCAGTTGTGAAGGACAAAACACATGTCGGTCGCGGTTCAAATTCCAACCCACGGTTATCCAGAGGGTCCAGGGGTCAGAACCAGGGTCAGGGTTCTGGCCCCCTGACACCCCAATTTTTTTGTTGCCAGACCCTTCTCGGGGGATCTCCTCACCAAATCGTGGACTTGCCTCTGGAGTCGGAAGTGCTGACCTCCCTCTGCGCTTTCACACAAACCAAAACACAGTTCGGGCACAGTTGTCCACAATTCCAGTTCTAATTTGTCCAAGTTCTTTTGTTCCTTGCTGCCTTTGTTGTCTCATTGGTCTCTTCGCTCTCGCAGGTGTTGTCAGCTCACGCGCAACTTTGTGAGATAGAGAAGCTGCATTGTGATTGGCCAGAAATCCTGACTTTGAGTGCGCAGTTACGTACTTGATGCAAGTACTTATCATCTTCGTGTGGGTGTGTGGTGAATAACAGGTTCGACCAGCTTCAAGAATTTTGGAGGGAGGGGGCGTGACGAAAGCACCACATAACTTCATGAGTTGTGCGCACGCAAACTTCACCCAGCAGCAATTCAGAAGAGCAAGACGAAGATGAGAGAGATGAGGGAGAGGACGCAGAGCTGCTGGAGGCTGACCACGTGGTGCGCATGCGCCCCGCACGTGAGGCTCGAGTTGTACGACACCCAGCGATCCTCGCAGCACAGGAACTTCTCGTTCTGCCGGTTCTTGCCCGGAGGACACTGCTTCGTCGCGTTCCTCTCGATGTAACCTAGCGACGGGTCGGAGATGCCCGGCTTCCACATCAACTTGTAGCCGATGACGCCGACGGGGCCGGTGCACGTCCCCTCGACATCGAACGCCTTCTTCTCCATGACGAGCAGCGCGCCGCAGATCGGGCCGCACACGAGCGGGTTGTTGCTGAGGTCCAGGGTCGCGGCGGACGCGAGGCAGGGATTGGCTGTGAGGAACTCGATCCTCGATATGGAGTTGCTCGAGAGGTTGACTGTGATTGGCCGACGCGCGTCCTTGAGGAAGTGAACGTTGACGCTTCTGATCTCGTTGTGCTGCAGCTCGATGCGCATGTTCTTCTGCCGCAGGGAGCCGAAGGACCCGGATGGGAGGACCCGGATCTTGTTGTGCGCGAGGCTGATGTTCTGGACGCGGCTCAGGCTGCTGAAGAGCGCCCTGGGCAGCTCGGTGAGCGACATGTTGGAGAGCCCGAGGCTGAGCAGCTTGCTCGCGACCCCAGACAACAGGTTGGTGGAGAGAGAGATGTTGTTGCCCCCGATGTCCAGGTGCTGCAGGTGGTTCACCGTGTGGAAGAAGCTGCTGTCGATCTTTGTGATGTTACCTGCGGACCAAACAACGTCAAGTTCAACTGAGCCGGCGGATCCGAGAACGAGACTCCAGGGACGCCCTTCCAAATATCGCCCACTTTTGAGGCTTTGAGGGTCGTATGCGGGTTGCTACCATGTCTTTATTCCGTGCCCAGATCATGGTTCCTTCAGAACCTGAACCCAAGACTTGGTCAGAGGGTAATCCCGTCTGGGATTGGTTTAAAAACAGAGAAAGTGTGTGCACTTCACTCACATGTGTGCACTTCACTCACATGTGTGCACTTCACTCACATGTGTGCACTTCACTCACATGTGTGCACTTCACTCACATGTGTGCACTT
>JAAUXT010011079.1_pt1 | contig 22649 bp, 31 predicted proteins | sample 7278171 | NCBI WGS metagenome assembly JAAUXT01 (sample SAMN14350112, study PRJNA611818) | marine sediment metagenome | isolation source: surface marine sediment (1.8m) | place: French Polynesia: Moorea | collected 2018-08 | reverse complement strand
GAGTTTTTAAACTTCTGACACCATGTGTTTGTCCGCCATGTTTATTCTGCCCTTTACTACAGATGTCGCTTTACGAAATGTGCGATTTTCGGATATGCACGGTTTTGCACGATTTCAGCAATGCACGGTTTGTTGCTTTTGGGGGGGGGGGGGGGGAGGGGGCGTGCCCGATCTGTTCCTGCATTCCATGAAATTCGATTGCTTCCGTGCATTTCAGACAACAAAACAACCAACGGACGAAGCTGGAGAGAATTTCCTAGTCCAATGGAGTCACGCCAACCTCCACAATGTGTTGCAGCAAAACATTCAGTGTGGAAGAATTTCAGTCAACGTCTCGGTCTGTCACACTTCCATGTACAAATCATGGCCGCTGCGTCGCAAACGAAGACGCAGCCACCACCGACGGAGACACGGCGGGTGAAGAATTCATTATGAAATCAGCCCACTCAGCGACATGACTTGAAACCTGCTTCACACCAGATGCGCCCAGCGTTGGCTCCTGTTCCTGTGTCATTGAGTGAGCGCATCACCCATTGATACGTGCAACGATAGGAACCAAATGAAATCACGTGTGCAGGGATCAAGTGCCCATTGATTTCAACGAAAGCAACAGTCCCCATTGGGGCATCACGCGTCCTGTGTGAAACGAGCCTGGTTGACGTGCCTGAAATAGACGCTTATCTCATCGTACCAGATGAGGTGGCAGCATCGGCCGATCCTGCTGCTGCTGCTGAGTCACCATTTCCGTCCAGCGCCTTCGACATCGAACCTCCAACTGCAGAGCCCCTCTGGAACAGAAACCGGATCGATATTTATCTCTCTGAACCGAAGGATGCAGCATCGATTTTTTGCGGCGTTTGATTTCTGTCGAAGTCAGGTGCACCGGATTCGACAGATGTTCCCGATCGATTGTTTCCATTCTCGTTCATGTTCCTTTCAGGATTGACCCAGTTCAAACGGAATCCGAATTTTTCGTCCTGAGGCAAATTTGTTCGCAGCGCAGGTTGTGCTGGGAAAACGTAAACACCACTTTTGGTTCGGGGGAGGGGCAGAAACCCCAGATTTTTCCCATTCTTGGGAGGAGGGAGGCTTCAGCCAGACAAGTTGCTCTGGTGTCTGAGACTTGATAGGTCTAGATCTACTTTCACTGGGACCAGATAGAATCTACACTCCACACACGTCCCCACACCGTTGGCTCGTGACTCACCACAAGACAAAACACATCTCATTTCACAAGAACGAAACATGTGCAGGTCTTTCGAACACGCACCCCTTGAACTGAGTGGCAAGTCAAAAATTGATAGATGTCTAGATCTTCTCGGGAGCTGTCAAAACATCTGCACATGTGTGTCACCTCTGAGCTGTCACACGCGCTATCAACCAAACGAGTCAACTCACCTGTTCACTTCAGTTCCAAACTTTGGCTTCTTTCCAGGAATCTACACGTTTGTTTTCCTTTGTGACATCATTTTCAGTCAACAAGTCCCAGTGATCAATACATTTGCGAAATCTGTCTTTTTATCGTCCAGCGTTCACATCTTTTCTACTTCCGGTGGTGAAAATACTAAAGATGGCAGCATGGGAGTTGAGTTGAGATTTTTCGTATGTTTGAGCCAATTTTGTTGGGAATAAGAGCACAAAACACCCATCTACTATAAAATTTTGTGGTAAGATAAAATTTAAACAAATCGTGGAATGTTCACTGTGGTCGTCTGTGTCATACTGCACGGGTGACACTGGTGACAAGAAGCTATACTCCCGAACCACAGGTGGTTGTGGAACTCTCCTCTGGAGGAGTCAACGAATGACAACAAAAAACAAAAGTCAAGGCAAAGATTTCAAAATGAAAAAAGTCTTGCTGAAATAAAGCAACTCACTGCAACAATTCACTTTCATGGCAAGTGAAAAGGATCCCATGGCACCGGACTTTGTGCCGCCACCTCCATGGCCAGGCCAACAGGTGCTGTAGACTCTAGATCTGTCCCAACACACTCAAATTCTAAACAGTTTCGAGGTGTCATCGGCTTGCCAAGATTTCGCTGACCAGTGTATCTCAACATTTCAGTTGCTGAAAGTCTTGAAGACGAAGAAAGTACACGAGAAGGAGCTGCACGGAGTGCGGGTGTCGACGCGAGCGCTGGAGCAGCTCACTGCGCAGGAGATCCGAGACCTCAAGATGGTGTTCGACACTTTCGACGAGGACGGGAATCAGTGGGTCATCCACGAAGGACACACACACACACACACACACACACACACACATTACCAATCCGATTGTTCAGTGGTCACTGCATCTGAGGACTGAAGGCAACAAACAGCAAGTGCCACGGAAGCAGTCCCCCACCTTGACCCCATATCAGAGGCAGAATCTATTGGTCGCTTCCACATGTTTTTGACACCATTTTCGAAACTCGTGGAATCAGTTCGAACTTGGGAGAAAGAACAACCACAACAAAAGATTCAAATGTGTTGGACCAGGTACCCTGTTTGTCTTCTCAACTTTGTTGGACTGAAGGCTCCGCTGTTACTTCAGAAAGTTGGGCTGCGCGGACGTGAGAAGAGCTCTGAAGGTTCTCGGCTTCAGCGTGAAGAAAGATCAGGTCGAGGCGCTGGTCAGAAGGGCGAGCAGCAAGAGCAGAGGGTACGTGAACAATCAAAACAAGAACAGCCATCCGCGTTGAGACGCGCCTCTGATAGTATGCAAAACACACGCGAAAAATTTCACTGGTATGGCAGCAGGAAATTTCGGCTCACGCCCAAGGGGCCGACCCCTCTTGACTACATCTGACGCACACTGTGTGACTATCACACTCTTGGTCAGATTTGTGACGTTCAACGAGTTTCTGGACGTCGTGATCGAACAGCAGGGAGACGCGTTCGACGTGCACGGGGAGATCATGGCCGGGTTCCACATGTTCGATACAGGTGCAGTTCAGGAACTCTCGTTCTCTTGTTCTTCTCAATCTATTTCTGACTTGTTCTTCTTGTGCAAGTGTTTCTGAATGGGAGTCATTGCAAACTGCATTGCAGTCATGCAGGAGGAGAATCATGGATCATTCAGACACACACACACCACCACCACCACCACCACCACTACCACCGTGTGCACCATGCTTCACATCAACACACCACCATAATCTCTCTCTCTCTCTCTCTCTCTCTCTCTCTCTCTCACACACACACACACACACTCGCCTTGCAGAGGGCGCCGGGGTGATCACGCTGGAGGCGTTGCGGCGCGCGTGTCGTGAGACGCGCTGCGGCTTCAGCGCCGCCGAGACGGAAGCGATGTTCGAGGAGGCAGACACCAACGGGGACGGCGTCGTGGATGCGCGCGAGTTCATGGACATCATGCTGCGCACGCATCTCTTCTCCACGTGACTTACGCGAAGTGATGATGCGCACGCAAAGGTTCTCTCTTCGCTGACACGTGACCACGACGGTGCAGTGGAATGAGAGTTGACGAAGCAAGATCCCAGAGCCCAGTGTTTGGCCCCAAATCCTTCTGTCTTCTTGAAAGGAATTCGATTTCGTTTTTCATTTTTCAAAGCTGTGTGGTGAAGGCGTTTCTCCCTCGTACCAAACGAACACTCACTTGACATCGACGGCCACATCACCACAGTTGACAATGATGAAAGAATCTGTGGCAACAAGTTTTCAAAAAACACAAATCACTTTTATTTACAAACAAGTTAGTGCAGTTGACAGGTCACTGCGCGGTTCATTTCACCCACTGGTGCAGTCCAAATTCTCTTTTGGGCGCAAACTTGAACAGATATTCTTCTGAAGAGGGCAACACTTCATTCAAATGTAGAAAAATAAATTTGTCTCTCATGTGAAAATCCAGCAGGAGGCTCATCTTGCTGTTTGGTCATGTCAAACTTTTCACTGCGCGGCACTGCAATGTTTTGCATCTTTCTCTCGTGAAACTGGACAAGGATAACATTCTCGAAACGAAGTCGATTTCACACCAGATGCGTCTCACGTTGACTGGACTTGACTACGTCGAGTGGTGCTGCACCCTGACTTTTTTGGGGTGCGACGCAAAACGCATCCACTGTGGGACCACCCTTTCAAACAGCAAGATCGAAAGAGGAATGTGCAGGTCCGGTGAACCTCAGGTGAAAACAAGATTTCCGTCCACCCGAATGTTTCCAAGCAACGGACGATCGTTCGGGCGAACCCATTCACATTCGACTCGTCATGCACAGCAACAATGCGATGACGTAGCACCATTGCCCTGCACAAGCAGAACGAAGAAACTCAAGGGCGAATGAACACCAGAACGAAGTTCGTCCGTGGACCCGAACCTGCACAACCCGGAGTGTCTCATCGCTGGATCTTCTCACAGCTGCTGCCCCCATTTTCTCCTGAAGTTCCTTTCGAGTAGAAGTGCAGCTTGTTTGGTTTGATGATGCACACGATTTTGCAGAGATCAACTGACGAGCAACCTTCACTTTGCTCTCAGGCAAATACAAATGCTTCATTGCACCACAGTCAGTGATGGTCGGGTCGGTGCGCGTGTTCGATTTTGGCCCGAACGCACTGTCCCTTCCTGTGTGTTCGATTTTTGCAACAAATGCGTATGCATATATCCTGCATTCGACTGACCCGCACATTCGCAGATAAAGTCAAACACGCACACTGATCCGGTTTACCATCGAACAATGTCGTCCTGTACAAAACTGATCAACTTTGCGGCGACTCTAAATTGTATTGCACACGGCATTTGGTGCAGAGCGGACCCAGGATGAAAAGTTTGCAAGGCTGGATCGTGCCAGGGGCAGAAACTGGGGACGGGATCATACAGCCCAGGGAGCCCTGGGTCCTGGATCCGCCCTTGGACTCCTCTTCTGAATCTGCATTGACGAGTCACTGACTTTACGACTTCTCCTCGGTATTTTTGGAGTTCTTCCTCGCCTCGCGTGTCTCCGCACCGGAAGTGGCGTTTTCGCGCACGCGTTCGCGCATGCGTGAAGCCTCCCGCGTCTCTGTGTGTTGCCACGGCGTGACCGGAAGGCCGTCCTCGTCGAGGAACATGGGTCCGTCGCGCGTCCCGTACGACTCCTCCCCCGGGTTCCGCTTCGCCCACTCGATCGCTGCGATGTCCTGTTCTTCCTTCTCCTTTTTAGCTCTGAAGAAACATTGCCATCGTCATCACCTACAGTTCAACTAAATTCTGCCGTGATGCTTGCAACAAGCAAACGTGTTTTCAGTCGGGTTGCGCGCGCACGTGTGTGTGTGTGTGTGTGTGTGTGTGTGTGTCTGTCTGTCTGTCTGTCTGTCTGTTTGTCTGCCTGTCTGTTTGTGCCATACAGTTGCACATGCGTGTCTGTGCAAGTATCTCTTTGTGCAGCATGTGTCTGAGTGTGTGTGTGTGTGTGTGTGTGTGTGTGTGCACGTGTGTGTGTATTCTTTCTGTGCACTGTGCTGACCTGTTTTCGGCCTCTTTCTTCTCCAGGATTGCTCTCTTCCAACCGGGCATATCCTTGAATCTCCTCTCTTCCTCCTCTTTCTGAAACAGAAAATTTTTGCGCGTGAGAAACAGTGAGGAGGTGTTTTGTCAGGGCGAGCCGATCCCAGGTTGACAACAATTTGCAAGAAAATAATCATTTTTTCCTGTCTGGAAGACAGGCCTCCCGCCCCCAGCCCTTGAAACAACGATATGAGGTTTGCACCAAGTGGGTAAAATGAAGACCGCATGTTGTCAACACCAGCCAGCCAGACAGATGGCCGTGTTGCGTGATACAGAGAACATCGTGACATGTCAAGAGGGATCACTCACCCCAGAACCGAGCCGAGATCACAATTAGGAGTCTATTGAACGCGTGGGAACCACTGAAGCAATTATGACTTCGACGTTTTCTTGTGGACGCGTGAAATGGTTTTGATGCGCATGTGTGGAAGAAGGAACTGAGAAAGAAATGTTGACTGAAAGCTTCGTCTCGGTTTGGTACGCCGGGTTCCTTGCAGGCACACACACCAGCAAGTACGAACTGCGCAGACACAGATAGGAGGCAACTCGCACACGCGCACGCATACCCTCCGTTCACACACTTCCATGCACGCAGACACCGCTCACACACTGCTCCCATGCACACAACACACACACACACACACACACACACACACACACACACACACACACACATATTACACGCATGTACACACACGGTTGGACGGTCCTCACCCTTGTCCTCTCCTCGTCCTCTTCCAATTTCTTCTCGGCCAGTTGGCGCGCTATGAGCAGTCTCTTCCAGGCCGGAAGTTCGTTGCCGGAAGCGTCCTCCGTCGCCACCTGGTGGATGAAGCGCTGTGGATCGTACTCCGCGACGAGACGCTCGCTTGGAGACCGGTCCCTCTGAAAATAACGTCGCAGCTCCATTCATTCAAACTGTCAAATTCATCTTGACCCAACAAGAGAACGAGTGGGGTCCCTGTTGCAACACCTTTTGTGAATACAGTAATCACACACCACAGCCACATGAGATCTTCGCAACCTGAAGAAAAATTTTCTTCCCTTACGTTCACTTTTTTCCTTCTGCCCAATCTCCGAGAATGTACGTTTTCCATGTTTCATATGTACCCTGCGAAACCAGGAGACTCCTCAAGTTTACATCGTATCCACATACGGAGACAACACGAAAACGTGTGTCCGTTGCTTCTGCGTATTTTCCTTCGTTGACACAGGACGTGATCACTGTGCGAACGAGATGGTGACAGTCTCCTGACACACCCAACAGCGGCTTTACACTTTGCCCAGTGTCCCCAGCTTCCTTCACTTGTGTTACATGTGCCGTTCGTTGGTGTTGTCGGAAGCTACGGACACGGACGCGCATGTGGACGCAGTGAGAACGACGGGTACTTCTCGCAGCGTACTCGCAAGGTTCCCCTGGTGGTGTACTTTCTGCTCGAGACAGTCGCAATGTTTGACCAACGTGAGGAGAAGTTTTAGCTGCTCTTGCTTTTCGAGCCTTCTCGAAAGTCAGGCCAGATTCACACTGCATGCGTTGCGCGCTGTGTCCCTAGCGACACGACGCCCATGACGACTAAAACGGGGACGGACCAAATGCAAGGCACAGCCAGTGAGTCAACGCCGCTCTTGTTGACTTGTTTGTGGAGACGCCAAGGACGACGAATCACCTGTGAACCACTTAGGCCCAAAGGTTTTAGCGGGGTAGAAATCAAGTGCTCCCCATGTTGACACAACTGTAGCGTCTCACTATTTAAACAGCACACAAGAATCATTTTCGACGCAGCGCCTGTTGGGTGATGCGGGACGCAAGCCACGACGCACCCTGTGTCAAACAAGCCTTGCAATTGCTATTTGAACAGTGCAAAAGTCAAATGCAACTTTTCCTGCTGATTTGATTGCCTCAGCGGTGTTGTTTGTCAAAGTCCCAGTTTGGGGTCTGTTATGCTGCGTCACCCATCAAGAGACAGAAGCCAGAGCCCTGCGGGTGGACAGCAGGAAACACCACACCGATGTGGATCCAGGGGCCTTGCATGGGGCCCACCCAGTCAAAGGCCTCAAATGATGTTTCAAGGAACCAAACTTTTTCATGGCGCGATCCTTCCCAGGAGCCTGTTCCACTTCCAAAACCCCTGTTTGGGGCTGAGGGGTCAGCCCATATTGGAGAGTCCCACCCCGTCACACTTGCTAGTCTGATCAAAACATGACAGTCTTCAGGTGGTGGTGGAACAAACTTCCTCTTCCCTGAAACTGTGGGTTGTCAGGCACAAAATTGTCCAAATAATGTCGTACCAGCGGGGTCTACAATCTCAGTCGGCCTTGTACAAAAATGCCTGGGTCCGCCACAAACCAGACTCTCATCACAGTCCCATAACTCCCACCGCAGAGCCTCCCCTGAACACAGGGGAGAACAATTTCAGTTGAACTTGAGGAACCCGGCACAAAACCCGGGCTCAAAATAGTCACTTTAAGCCCGTAATTGTCTCCAAATTGCTCACGACCCTCACCCAAGTGAATCGAAGGTGGATCCAGGGGGCCTTGGCCTCTGACCTCGCTAAAAATTAGCCCGACGTCAGAACTTTTCAAACATTCGGCAGGACCTTAATCCTGGTCCCTTTGACCAGAAAAAGGCAGACTTCAAGGAAACAAATCTTTAAAAACAATGACTGGAAGCTTGGAAGGAGGACCATGATTTGGTTGAGTGATCGCCGGACGCGTGGTCTCCTGAGCTCGCCTCAGGAATACAGTATCCCTGACAAGCCTTTTTTCACCGGAAGCTGCGGACACACGTGTGTCCTCAAGCTTTATGGGACTTACATAGGATGTTCCCGCATCGTCAAAATCGGACTCCACAGGGTCGCTGTCTCTCTCCTCGTCTTGTCCTTCCTCCTCCTCCCTCTCCTCCTCCTCCTCCTCCCTCTCCTCCTCGTCCTCTGCCTCCTCTTCCTCCTCAGCACCACTGTCTCCATCGTCCTCCGGCTCCTCTATGGTTCCGAGTCGGTTCACGGCTTCCCTCTGCTCCCCCAGGGGGAGTCTCGAGTCCCGCTGCCCCTCCAGGGGAAGCCTCCCCTCCGTGATCCCCGTATCAATACTGCTGGGAGCCCGAGACTGGTACCTACTCCTGGACGGGTACCCGGGAGGCTGTGGCGCCGTGTAGGTCTTGGGACTTGGGCGTTTTGGAACTTTCTTCTTTTTGGTGGAACCGAAAGCGCTTTCACTGAAGAATGTTGGTTTGGGGATATTCAAGGGGAAGTTTGACTTTTTGGATCGTTTTGAGCCGCCGGAAATGGAGCGGCTCTTCCGGTGCTCGTGGCTGGCGTCGTGGTGGGGAGTGAGGGGAACAGCGGTGCCGGACGGAGGGAGGGACCGCGCGTCATCCGGGACTGTCCGCCTCGCTCTGGGAATCGCGAAGTTCAGCTGCACATTTCCGTGCAGTGGCACGGATTTTGTGGGGACAGACGAGGACCGCTGGATGTTCTCTGCTTTGGCGTTGGCGTCATCGTCGTTTTGGCGCCTTCTGCCGGCGGGCGCGCTGTTGATGCGTCGCGCGGTCACGTGAGGAAGATCGTCTCTCCCCGAGAGGTCAGCACCAGGGGGAGGATGGGCAGGTGGGTGCCTTTCCTCTTCCACTACCGTTCCCAAAACCCTTCTGTCTCCGTCTCTGGAGTTTTTCTGATACATCCCATGCTTCCCCTGTTTCTTGGACTTCTCGCCCGGTCTCGTCGCCGGATGTGGCGTCCGGCGCTGCCACCTGTCCGCCTCAGCCGCTCGTTTCACATCGTTTTGCCTCTGCCGGAAATTTCCGCCGGAGCCCGTGGCGACACTGCCGGTGATGGCGCTGCCGAGGGCGCTGGCGGGACGCCGCCCTCCAGAGCCGGCGGCGTCGTCGGCGTTGGGCCACTGGAAGAGCGTGATGTCCTCCCAGTCGAGCTCCGACTCGGGGCGGGAGAGCCCCGGGACGATGCGCGCCCTCCCGCCGGGGGAGACACCGACGCCGCCCCGGGGGTCCTCGAGGGACTCCGAGAGGTCGTCGTCAGTCGTGCTCGAAGAGCCTTTGCCAACGCAGCACAGCATCGTGTGTTGGTGTCACGACGCTGTGTGGTCCCGACCGATGTGGGCGTCGACGGTGAGTGTGCGCACACTCACGCTGCAGGTAGGTGTGTGCCTTGGCCAGCTATGCGAGTGCTGACCTCACGCTGGAAATGCCTGGAAACCAGCACAGCGTGCGTGTGTGATTCATGTGTGCGTGTGCTCCCACTGCATCCAGAAGCCACAGATGTCATCTTATTCTGAACCGAAGCACGACAACAAACCTCCAGTTTCAAACACGAAGCAAAGATCCAACAAAACAAGGCTGAAACTCCACTGTCATGACACATCAAACCACTCTCTCTGTTCATCTGAATAAAATAATATCTTCAAGGATCCAAACCAATCACTCATCAGCGACAAAGTTTTCCAATCACTCGTAAGTTCCTTCCCAATCAACAACACATATATCCTGAACGTTACTTCGGTCCCTGGTACAACACACGTTGTCAGAAGTGGGGCACAGCGATCTCTGTTGTTGCACACATCACTTCCCCACGCAACCACACAACATTGTGTTGCGTGGAGACTTCAACTGTTGTCACCATGGGGACCAATTCCAAGGCGTAAAAATGCGGTTGTCGCCTTTTCGAAATGCAACTGTTTTTGCCGCAGAAACTTGTACTCCTTCACAGAAGAATGTGAGAACTGGGTCCCTCTCTGGAAAGCCATCTTTTGTCAGTTGCCACAGACGACTTGCACGAATTCAGTTCAATTCAGGTGACAATGGCGTTACGTGTGTCTAAATACTGCGCACAGATGACTGAGTCTGATAAAAAGTACACGAGGATGAAACGATTGTCAAGTGTGCATGCATGGTTGTCCTCAAAATAGATCCAAGGCCCGTTCAACACTGATTGCGCCACGCGTTGCCAACCATGGTAGGAGCAGGTCAATTCTGAAGCGACGCAGGACCAACAATTGTGCTGGGACGCAACGTGTGACACACGCATAACTTTGTTATCAGCAGCGTCGCAGCACATCAGATTTTTTCCTGTGTTGAAACGCAACGTTTGGAGCACCCCACTGGTGTGAACCTGGCCTCACCCTCACGAGAACAAGCCCAACCCCTCGTCCTAAAAACGCTGGTGTGCTCAGCGTGAGGCTTCTCCATTCACGGCGCCCCAGATGAGCCCCGATCCCAAACAACACACGCCGCGACAGGAGCAGCACAAACAACATGATTCATGAAAATCACTGCCCTGCTCTCCCACCCCTGGGCAACCACCTTTCTCTTGGGGCGTTTCAGAGGGGGATGCAAGATTTGGTCAGGACCTCTCAGGAAGAGGATCCAGGCTGACAACTTGGAAAATTGTGATTGGAGGAAAAGAAAATCTTATTTGCAGTGCCCAATCTCGGGTAAAATTGTCCATTCTGCCAAGCGGATCAAGAGTTGGGATGCGAGGGGGAGATTCAGGCTTGAATTTCCCTGTGTTCAGTCACAGAACGTGCGTCACACTGCACAGGTATTTATCCCAAAGAACATTGCAGAGACACAGACTGACGGTTATGCCATGGCGAACCACGCAGGCTGATCGTGACCTGACGGGGTGTGTGGGCAGAAATAAGGGCTCGGGTCGCAATCAGAGCGCAACGCCCGTCTCAGCGTCTCGCTTCGCTCTGGATCTCAGGTCAGGCCTCTCTCAAGCCTGGCTCACGCCGCATGCGACGTTTCTTCCTTCTGCGGGCCGAGTTCAAGCTGGATGCGACACGCGTTGCGACGGTTTGGCTCACACAGCACGGACACGTCACTTGTGTTGTGCAACAATTGAGAGGAAAAGCCCTGCTCTTCAAACTGACTATACAGGGCCGTAACCCAAGACGCACCCGGCATGAAGCATCAGGGCCGGTCCAGGATTGGTCTATGTAAGCCTAACCCTCGGGTGAAGTGCTCTTGTGCAGGGAAATTTATGAATTTGCACTGTCCTCTGAAAACTCAGAGGGAAAAATGCATTTTGTGTTTGGTCAGAGTGGCCCATCTGGACCTGTCCTTGCTCAAGCGTTCAAGGGATCCTATGCGAGATGTTTACAGTGAACAAGGCCGCCTTCCAGAAACCACTCTCTATTACCAATCAACAAAACTTTTCATCCGTGAAATTGTGTCAGAGAAATGACGAAAGAAAATTGCCTTTTTTATGAGGAGGCAGTGCTTTTAGAAAGACTGTCACAAAAGCCATTTTGCTCTTCGGTTCGCAACCTGTGTTTGCCAATCAATACCCCGTACTCGTCCAGTAGTAGATCCAGGATTTGGTTGGTCTCAGTCCCCCCCCCCTAAGAAAACCTTCATTGGAAACATGGAAACTTTGTGTCACCAGCACACCACAACAGGGACGAAAATACAGTATTGGTGGAACCCACAATAGCGGTCACTGCGAAACCTTGCACGATTATCAAAAACAAACAACGACAAAAAGTCCTTCAAGGAAAAGTGGGAAAGTGGAAAAACACAAAGAAAACCAACCACAGCAAAAATGAAATCCCCAGTTTCTCACCTTGGAGGGAGTCTTCCTGGGAGAGAGCGCCTTCTTCTGCATGTCCTTCCAGAAGTGCTTCGGTTCCACCGACTCCGCCTCTTCGTTCTCCTGAAACAGACGGAGATCATATGACGCCATCACACACACGCACACGCACGCACGCACACACACACACAAACACACACACACACACACACACACACACACACACACACACACACCTTGTTCTCTTCCTCGACCGGTTTCTTTTTCTTCGTTTTCTTCAGTGACGCCGTCCAGTTCGCCGACTTGAGTTCTGCGATCAGGTCGACGTTGGGCGGCGTCGGTTGCCCTGACGACGCCACCGAGGGACGCAGCGTCGGACGCAGCCCGCCTGAGAACTTCGCCTTCAGCTCAGCGAGGTTGATGTTGCGCGGCATCGAACTCCTGGAGAACACGCGTGGGCGCAAACGTGGCATTCATGTGCGACTGGGCGAACACGAAAGAGAATGCAGACCTGGCTCGAAACGTAAGGTGCACGTGCACGCACACCCACCCACCCACTCACGTGGAGAAGCTGGACGCCCGACTCGAGTGTCCACTCTCCGGTGGCGGCGCCGCCGTCGGGATCGACGACGTTGATCGCGAAAGCGTCGAGCTGGGCGAGCGACTCCCGATCGGTGGCGGAGGCGGAGCCAGCGGTATTTCCGGTGCGAGTTCTGTGGAGACTTCCGGTACAGCAACCGGCCCCGACAGGTCAACCGGCGCATCCTTCGTGTCCGGCGTGTTCGGTTCTGAAGAGCAATGGAACAAATAAATGAACTCGTGGGATCGTGAAGGTCAACTCATCCTTACTGAGTGAGTGAGTGAGTGAGTGAGTGAGTGAGTGAGTGAGTGAGTGAGTGAGTGCGTGAAACGTGAAGCACGCGCACCTGTGCATGTCTCCTCTGTGATGACGTGCAGATCTGACCCCGACTCCGTCCCCGTCAGACTCTCCACTCCCGGACCCATCCGCACGTACAGAGGCTCCCCGTTCTCGTCGTTGACCTGCAGCCCGCCTCCGCTTCCAGGCTGAAACGTAGAGTCCACACTGCTGCACGACTGCTGACTTTGCAGCCCGAATCCGCTCCCAGGAGCTGCAAGCCTCACCTGGTATCTTGAGAGGACGGGTTTGTTTCTGTTGTTGAGCTGGGCGCGCGGGACCTGCAGCGAAGGGTCGATGTTCTCGTAGTCGGGGAGGCGCTTCTTGCCCGGAAACAGCCGACCTCCGCTGCGACGCGCTGCAAACAGGATGGCGAGATCAGGCTGTTGAATATCGAAATGAAACGACCTTGATGTCTTCAATTCCTGACAGATTTGGTGACACAGAACTTCACCCGTCACAGCATAACACATAGGTACAGAGAGAGAGAGAGAGAGAGAGAGAGAGAGAGAGAGAGAGAGAGAGAGAGAGAGAGAGAGAGAGAGGGGGGGGGATTCGAACCGTGCTTTTTCTCCCGCACGGGCGGAGGCGGGCTGGAGGGCGCTGGCGGGATGGTGAGGTACCCGGGCGGCACCACCCCGGACGCCACACCCGGTCCCGCCCCCTTCTCCGCCCTGGGTCCCGGTCCCGCCCCCGGGGGACGCTGGTATCCAGACGACGACGGCGTCGACCCGGAGTCGGTCAGCTCGCCCGTCTCCGTGTTGAAGGTGCGCGCAGAGACGCCCGCAGGGGCGCGCCACAGCTGCGAGTGCGCTGAAACAAGATATCACGTGCTTCCGGTTCGTGTTGTCTCATTCGAATTTTTCCAAGCCCACAAGAGGCAAATCAGGGAGTTTTGAGCATTTGTGGCTTTGGTTCATTTTCGCTGTGCACAGAATGCGTGCCCGGTCACAACCACAGATTGGCTGAACCAGATAAATCCGAACCCATCGCTTTGCTATTTCACGAGGAAAAATTACATTGCAGGGTAGGGTCATTTTCGAAAAAGGCTGTGATTCATTTTTGGGAACAAGCAAACTCTATGAAGCTTGCAGCTGGGATGCGTCATGCCCAGCACTCAACGAGCGTTGCATCTCGGTGCATGCAGCCATGTTCCAGTATCCTTCGCCAAGTTCTGAGTCAGCCTCTGCCGTGGTGTTGGCTTCCCTTCTATTCTGCTTCGAACCCTTCTTTGCAGTCACGTCCTCTCCGCGGAACGCTCCGCCACTGGACTCAGGCCCCTTGACTAAAATCCAAATCTTGAGAGTGCAACACCTTCATCACTGATTCCGCCCCGTACTTACCCAGATAGAAGCTGGACGAGATGGAGCCATTGTCGAGGTCCAGGTAGTCAGAGCCGCTCCCTGAAAACAACGAACAACGCCACACGATCAGGACATTGCCGCCCAAACGACGGGGACGACGGCTCTGCTGAAGACGACGCAACGCGATGCAACGCTGAAGGAACTTGGACTTTACCGTCACTGTCGCTCGGAATGGTCGTGTTGCCGTTGTTGAAGAAGTTGAGGATGCTCGCGCGCTCGCGACTCGCCGGAACGAACTGCCCGTCCACGCCCTGCGGGCACGTGACAAACCACGTGAAGAATCACGTGAGAGAAGCAAGGCCGGCACACACTGGAACCACTCGTTTTTACACAAGAACCGCAGCAATTCCTGCACAAGTGTCTCGATGAAAACACATGTTCCATATCGTTTTTTTGAAAACAGTGTTTCTGAACCTCCACACACTCAGACACCAGCCACCCGCACACACACACACACACACACACACACACACACACACACACACTCCCCTTGGCAGTTCCTCTCCGCAGGCCGCGGCGCGCACCAGCAACCAACACGCACACTCCACACGGAGACACATGCACGCACACGCACGCACGCACGCACACGCACGCACCTTGGTGAGTCTCCTGCGCAGGGTCGCAGCGCACTCCCGGTGCCAGCAGTTCTCGGCGAGGTCGGCGGCCGTGAGTCCGTTGTTGTCCTTCAGCTCAGGGTCGCAGCCGTTCTTCAGCAGCAGGCGCACGCACTGCACGTGTGAAGGCGAGACAACACAAGTGAACGCACAAAGTGTCACACATGCACCAAAGTGCACACGCACACACACGCTTACGCAGAATCAAAAGACACGCCCTGCAGGCACCGATCTCAACTTTATACAAAACAAGCTTTGGTTGGAGATCGAAGAAATGCAAGGTCTGCCTCTACAACTCTGCACTCGCAAATTGATGCAGGACTGCAGAAGAACAGGTCTTAAATTTTATATACCACACCCATGCAAGGATGCATGCTGCAGACTGAAGCAGAAGGTTAAACTTCTTTGGTTTGACAGCAAGAAGAGAGGAGCAAATTTGATGCCGTGCGCCTGCGCAAACTAACAGAGCGCACGCACACCAGTCCTGACTGCAGAAAATTGAGAATCAGGCGCGGACACAGGATTTGGTCGAAGAAGCCATGAAAAATAAGGGAGACCCCCAAATGGGAAAATTTTGACACAGAAAGTGAAAAGATATGCGCCCAAAAGGTGCAAACTTGGGGGGGGGAATGAACGGAAGGGTGCGGGCCGCCAGATACCCCATGGACCACCCCCTGATCTCCCCTGCAGGGTCTGGCTGGGTGCCATAAGGGAGGGGCCAGAACCATGGCAGCCCCAGATCTACCTCCCGACTCGCAGCTGGCAAAACTGACCTGAATAATGTTATGATAGGCACTACTCCCATAGATAACCACACCCAAACTGTGCTCGTCCTTTCTGCCGCTTCGCAGCAAACCTTTCAAAGCCTCGAGCTGCAACAAAACAAGGCACGTGGTCTCCTGCGGGCCTGGTTCACACCAAAAGCGTCACCCTACATAGCGCACACGGAGGGCCTCACACATTGCGCTCACTGTGTAAACCCCATGGTCGCTGCGTCGTCCACTTGCGATGGGTCAACTGGAAACACCTCAGCCATCATGGACTCAGAAGCACACGGACGCGTTGCATGACAAGGGCGGAACCCGACAAAAAATTCCTTTTCCGTGCACGTAGAATGTAGAAAACTTTGGATCGGGTCCCCTGATGAGTGGGATCCCTTGGACAAAATCCTGGATCCGCCCATGCACACAGTGTGAAACAGGCTTCAGTCGCTTTTGCAGGTGCAAAATTTTTGTTGCAGGTATACAACCACTTGGTGCTTGATGTCGAAAGCGTTTTTATCATGCAAAACTGTTCAGTCCATGGTACTGCAGTGTCAGCAAATGCAAATTCACGTATCGATCCAAAAGCCATTTTGTTCGTGCACTTCGTTGTGAATCTCAATCTATTTTGTACTTTTGTTCAAAACAATAAAGGCTTTTGCTGATGAAATATCACAAACAAAACACGGCAACACACAAACGCAGCGAACAACAAACTCCACAGGAAAAACCAGACACTGCGGAACCGAAACAGCTTCACTGAGGCTTTTGACCATGTGCAAGAAATCCTTGTTTGTTTGCATCTTCCCTCAGTTCCCTTTTCCCAAAACCAGACAGCATGACCAAGACACATGTCCTTTCTTCCTGAAAGTTCTGCGACTGCACCCCTTCTAGTTTTCACTGCATGATCCAGGGAAGGGGTTCCTGGATCAACCTCTGCTGGCATCCTTGACAAAACTTGCACAAATTACAATTTAAGTTCAAGTCAACAAGTCAACGTGGCCTGAAATTGTGAAAAGAAAGGGATAAAGACAAAACAACAAAGCAAAAATAAATACAAAACAGACGAAGGAGATTAGTTTCGTTTCCGTGGCAACACAGGATCAAACAGATCATGCACAAGCATGCGTGCAGGGAAACAGAAAGAACACAGCGAAACGAAAAAAAAAGTCTTATCCAGAGGGCTGGAGTCTGAAACCCACAACAAAACACATTTGCTCCTTCCCCTATAGTTTTGCGTCGTTTGCTGTTTTGTGTCAGTTGTTTCACAGCATGAAACTGGAAGGTTCTTTGGACCTTCCTCTCTGCATGTTGTACCAAACAATATAGATTTGCCCCTGACGTTTGCACTGACTGACAAGACTCATGAATTTTGGATCACATCGGCGTGGAGACATCAGGCGTAAAGGAACGACGGGGCTTTGAAACCAAGGACGGGTCCTGATGTCGGGAGCAAGCGCTGAGGCTGCTCGGAACAAAGTAGGAATTTCTAGGGTGTCATGAAAAAGTCACCATTCCGCAGGAAAAAGAAACAAACAGGACCGGTTTCAAAGCAACAAGTTTTGGACCTCCGAGGCACCTGGCGAGTGGGCCCCGGGACTTCTTCGATGTGACTTCCAATGTCAGACAAGAGCGATCATTGGAGGTGTAAAAAAATCATACAGCCGAATCCCTGACCAAAAAAATACCCCACAAAATCTTGCGCCGTCGGGTGCAAAGTTCTGAAATTTGTGCTTTTGTTGTGTCAAATTGACTCATGCCCCCTGTGGGCCAAGGCCCCTGGTGACATATCCCTTGAGACTCCCAACACGTTGCAGGCAACTGGAAAAGCACTTTTCACACGTTTTGAAGCAAGAAGACGGAAGAAGACAAACAACGAGAATCATCCCAACAACAATTTGTGCAAAAACAAACGGTCTCTTCGTGCACACGCGTTGTTCTGAGTGCATGTTCAGTACATGCTGGTGTCAATCGTCGGACACAGCCGAATCATGCGACCGGATGTGGATCAAGAAACAGAATGAGCCAGAAGTGGAGGCCAGGAACCGGAAGTGACACTGACCGGAAATGGAACTGATAGGACGTGAGATTGACCGGAAATCAAATTGACCGGAAGTGACCCGAGTCGGACTCACGTGAAGGCGTCCGTGCTCGGCGGCGTCGTGCAGTGGACTTCCGCCCAAGTTGTCAACCACCAGCTTCGCGCCGTTGCGCAGCAACCAGTCCAAAACCTGCGCGTCATGACGGGAAAAATGGAACAAATCGCCTTCCAACGGATTGCGAGACAGGAGGCAGTACACGGAAGCAGAAAGAATGAACGTACAGCGGGATGCCCTCTCCCGGCCGCGAAGTGCACCGTCGTCGCGCCATCGAAGTCGCGTTCGTTCGGACTCAACTTGTGCTCCTCCACCTGAAGAGGGCGCCAACGAACAAATTTACGCCACGCCCGCGCAACGGTGACCGCTTTCAGCGTGCGTCGACGAACTCGGTGCGAATTGGCCGATGTGCAATCCTGTAGCTGCATTGCTTCCATCGTGACGAATCAACAGGCAAAGAATTTGTAGAGCCTTGATTTTTGCAGGAAACTATGGACGCGGACACATGTAGCAAATGGGTTTTTTCCTTGAGGATTCGTTTGTGTGCGTGTGTGTGAGGCGCCCCCTACCAGCCACTTGACGGTGTCGAGTTTTCCGGTCTGCGCAGCCGCGTGGAGACACGACATGCCGTCGTACGAGAGGATCCGCAGAGAGGCGCCACCTTCCTCCACCAGGTACTTCAGCACCTCCAGGTGTCCGCCCTGGGGAGAACAAACAAGAATGCTCGACGACATTGATTCACGCACGCACGGCTTGGAAAAAAATGCATTTCTACTGGCGCATGCGTACAGACCTGCGCAGAGAGGTAGCACGCCGTTGAGCCGCACGACATCTGACTGTTCACCGTCCTGGAAAAAGAACAGAACAAAGTTCTTTTCTGTGGGGGAATGTTGTCATGTAGCTGGTGGGACCCAGGAATAAATGTCCCCCCCCCAAAACCAGCGAAGTTACGTGCACTTTTATCTGGTTTTGCGCCGTCAGACACACACATACACACACACACACACACACACACACACACACACACACACAAATCAGAGCGAAATTTTGTCGTCGCATCGCACGACGCATTCATTATGAACCAAACCACTCTCGTTAACCGTCGATGGACCCAATTTGCTGCAATCACGAAATGAAGCAAACACCATCAGTGTCAACACCAATCTCCTGCCAGTCAACATCATCAGCAGCGATGAATCGACCGATCCATCGACGTAATTTCCGAATCAACAGAATCCTGAATCGGTTGAACCGTCGACGCAATTTCTCAGTCAAAACCATTCATTACCGACGAATCGAACAATCAATCGACACGATTTTCGTGGCCATCCTCGCCTTTCACACTTGGACAGAGAATCGATAAGACTGGTTTTGGCTCTGTTCGTTTCATCAAGCGACACGATGTGGGTGAATCTTTCATTCGTCGCGTCACAGAACCTTTAATGAGGCAGGAAACGATATCGCTGATGAGTACGCGTGTTCGTGTGCAATGAGTATGAGATGCAGTGCACCAATAGATCTCGACTCCATCCATTGACCGTGTTACAGAGCCGTTGTTCCACCTGAAATTGGCTGCAGCTGGAGACAGAGGTATCTGCGCCAGGCACCTGACTTCGATGCCAAAGTGCAGATGGAATGTTGTTCATGACACAAATGCACACGTGTACTCAGCAGACACACACACGTAGGCCTGCACCAAGAGACAAGAAAGGAAGAGACGGCGGGGTCAGGGAAAGAGGCGAAGAACCATGCAGGTGCAGAGAGAGAGAGAGAGAGAGAGAGACAGACAGACAGACAGACAGACAGACAGACAGACAGACAGAGAGTGAAGACAAACATTCAGAAGCCACACAGTGGAGGGAGAGGAGAACCAGAGAGTAAGGGAGAAAGGCAGAAAGAGGAAAGAGGAGACAGAGAAATTGACACACAGAAAGAATGAGAGAGGAATGGAGCGGACAAGGTGAACAGATAATGACAGACTCACAAAGCGGAGGGACATGAAGGAAAAAGGGCAGCGGGAAGAGAGGCGGGGAGAGAGACATGTACGCAAGCCTCACTTTGGTTTCTGCTCGACGAGGAACTTGACGGTGTCGAGGTCTCCGCGCGCAGCGGCGAAGTGGATGGGGAGCGCGCCGGCGTCCGTCGTCAAGGTGAGCGACGCCGCCGCTGACGTCACGAGCCACTTCAGCACCAACAGGTGTCCGTACCTGCAGCACAGAAGGAACAAACGTTTGGGCAGGGTGGGATAGGACAGGGTGGGCCAGAGCAGGGTGAGTCAGTTGGGACAGAGCAAACCGACAGGGCGTGGGGCGTGACACCGGCGTCAAGGTGAGCAACGCTGCTGCTGCTGACGTCACGAGCGCGCCTTGAGGTGTTTTGACCACAGCTTTGTGCAAGCATACGTGTCTGTCACACAGACAGACAGACAGACAGACAGACAGATCTGCATCGCCGCAATCAGAAGGCCCCCCGAGAGTCAAACAAGACCTCACCGCCCCTTCCCGGGTGACGCCGTCAGAGCCCCGTACCTGGCGGCGAGGTGCGTCACGGTGGCCCCGGAGTCGTCGGCGTCCGTCACCGTGCAGTCCGTGTGGTCCAGCAGCCACTGCAGGGTGCGGAGGCACCCGGCGGCCGCCGCGTCGTGCGCGGGCGTCGCGCCCACCAGGGAGCGCCCCGAGCCCGGGAGCCCGCGCTCAGCCACGAGCAGCTTCACGGCGTCGACGCCGTCCGAGCGAGCGGCGTGGTGGACGATGGTGGCGCCGGTGGCGTCAGCGGCGAGACGTGGGTCGGAGAAGCCGGTGAGGTCGAGACGTGACAAGGACGCTGCGTCCCCGCGACGCGCCAACCAGAAGGCGTTACGGATTCCCTCCTGAACGATCACAAGATGATAGTTGACAGACGAAGTCGAAAAATTAGAAATTTGCTTGATCAGATTTGCGGTGTGTTGAATAAACAGAAAACTGGGAGACAAGAACGTGCCAGCAGAACAGCAAAATCCTCTCGATAAGAATTCAAGGTGTTCAAGTCACACAGGCATTTCGTTGGCCTTTTCGAATTGACCGAAATTCGAATTGGAAGAGAAAATTCACGTGGTGATCATGCACGGGTGAATCGTCAATGGTACAGCCAGACAGCCCGAATTCGCGATATTTGTGTTCCAAGTTCGAACAATGAGCGAAGCGAGCGAACCATCGGAAATGAAAGGTTCCCTCACCTGATCCAACATGACCTTTCGTGCTCAACCCATCAGCCGCTCACAGTCTGGTTCCCAATTCCGTTGAAATCCGTTGAAATCCGTGCGTGGGAGACTCAAGCAGACATGTTCGATGTGTGAACTCACGCAACGTCACGTATTCAGTTCGAAGCAAGCCGCAAGCTGCAAGTGCACCCACCCAGCCAGAGGCGCTTTGCCGTGTTGTTTTCACACCGAGACACCGTGGGATGTGCGATGCTGCTTCACCCGCCCACCTGTTCCCAGGTGTGTGTGTCGAGAGGAGCTGTGCAGAAAATGGATCTGCCACGCCCAATGAAGCTCCAGTCGCATCGAGATCTGTAGAACTGAACGAAGCTGCTTCGTGCACTGTGCATCACGTACGGGTGCCCGCGTGGCGGGAAAAAGGCCTCAAGGCATTTTTACGCAGCACTGTCATCACGGGTGGAAATCTGCCTCTCGTGTGTGGCCACCTTCCTGCGTGCGGGCCGCATGCGTCAGGCGCCGCTGAAATTGCACCAACAAATCTAACGTCGCCATCCGTGCAACATCCAATGGAAGAAACATGTGAAACACACCCAGACTTCTGCGGGCCCTTTCTATTCTTTGGCTTTCAGGGGCGCAACTCGTGTCGCGCCTTTTGTGAACTCAACCGCTCGCAGCTAGCAGAGTTACGGTTGCTTGGCTTATTCTCCCAGTGAAGCAAAGCGCGCACCGGTGGTCCGAATCGAACGTTTCTGACGGTAATTTTGACGGTCAGTTGTCGAACAAGTCTGATGCGGTGACATCTCACACATGGGTTGATTTTTTTGCGTTTTTATTGGTTCCTCCTCTCTTCTTTACAGCCCAGGAAATTCGTGACAACTCTGCGGCACGGTATGTACAGTCCTGAGGCCCTTCTCTCGCTCCCTTTGACGTGATGGCGAAATCATGAGGATGCGTCATGAACCGAACATGACGTTGTGAGGACGCGTCACGAACTGCTGACGAAGATACAAACTCCCCCCGAGGCCGGGTTCACACTGGATGCGTCCATTTAGAATAGGCGCTGCGATCCGGAGCCGACGAAATTCACGTTGACTTGCAGAGCCGCAGCGCACAACGCATCCAGTGCGATCCAGACCTTCGACAGATTCAGTTCGACACTTCTCGTAAACAGCGTCCGGCGACACACGACAGTTTCATGGAAACTCACACAGGTGGCGCCACGAGTAACGTTTCCCACCCGCCCAGCGCTTTACGAGTATTTGTTCACACTTCATGGCTTCTAACAATGTCACGTATGTCGCCCATCTTGCATTCTTGGCATCAGTCTTTCAGACCGATTTATTTCACACTGGATGCGTCACACGTTGCGTCCCTGCACAAGTCGAAGGGTGCTGCGTCACAAGGACTCAACACCCACTGACTTGTGCGGCGGCGGAGCGCACGGCGCATCTCTTGTAACACTGGCCTCAGTTCGTTGAACCATCCAACCACACACGTGGCGTGGAATTGTCCGATTGTGCAGCAGTCAACCAATGAGATGATATGATCCACGCATGCGCGCGCACAACACTCAAAACCCATGCACAACTTTATCACAGTCAAGTGCTCACTCGCTCGCGACGCCGGTGTCTCAGGACCAGACAACGACCGTACTATTTTTCCGACCTCGTTGTCCAGG
>JAAUXT010116503.1_pt1 | contig 22656 bp, 30 predicted proteins | sample 7278171 | NCBI WGS metagenome assembly JAAUXT01 (sample SAMN14350112, study PRJNA611818) | marine sediment metagenome | isolation source: surface marine sediment (1.8m) | place: French Polynesia: Moorea | collected 2018-08 | reverse complement strand
TGTCATGTCACCTTTTGTTCTGCCTTTTGTTCCCAATGCTCGCACAAAAGAAATTGTGTCAAATACCTTCATCATGTTCAGTAACATTTCTCGCCAGAAAAGAATCCCCCCTCGTATCTGGGTTTGAATGTCGATCCAGTTGTTGTTGCTTTGCTGGGAATGTGCATTGTTTGTTCTTGGCACTAAAATCTTCCCAGGTGACAGACAGCCGGCGCACCACCCTGACACCAGTGCTTTTTTTGTTTGTTTCGGAGACGACCAGGCACCGACGAACCTCAACACCCACCCGCCATTTCGAACAATTCCTTTAACTTCATTTTGACCTTGATCAACTTTGTAAATTCAGGTAAACTGATGCCAAGCTTCTCTCGTTGTGGAAACCAGAGATTGAAGATGAGAAAGCACGAAGCGCGCAACACTCGACATCTTTTGAAGCCGTAACTTTTGTCAATAATACATTTACAATGCAGTCCACAACAAGAGACCAGAGACAAGAAAAGCCACACATTGAAAATATTGTGGCACTGGACACCTCCCGTGGATACAAAGCAAGCACCCACACGTGTACACACACAAGTACACACACAGAGATATGAGGTCCACAGATACGAGGTCGCTCAATTGAGCGCAGTTTGCGATCTGTTCACTTCTCACTGAAAACAATATGAGATCAAAGGTATCTGGGCAATCTCTGCTCATGACAACATATTTCCAAGAGTTCAGATGTCACAAAATTATCCTCAAATTAGGTCAGACAGTCTGGGATACCTATGGAAAGAGCAAAGAGTTGTCATCAAGTTACTCACAGCTTCTGGGAAACACCCTGCAGAATGTCACAGAGAACTGCAAGCAGTTTTTAGCCAAGATGCAATGAGCAAAGCACGAGTTAGAGTTTGGCACAGTCTCATCAAAGGCAGGGGGGATGTGTCAGTCAACAACAAAGGAAGGAGTGGGCAGCCAGTGTGAACATTACAGGAAACAGGGACTACATCAGGGCAGCTTTTGGCAGCTTGTGCCAAAGACAAATGGTTTATTACTTCAAGTTTGTTGTCCTTCACCCACTCTTGGAGTTCATTAAAGTTTTTCAAATTTTTGTTCTTATTTGCCTGGTATGTCATCCACTTCCACAAGTGTTGACAACAGAAAACTGAAATGAATCAGCCACATCTCAAACTTGTCACAACAAAAATATGCGACGAAACCAATATCAGTGCGCCTCGCGGCTGATAAAGAAACCCAACGGTTGACTTGCAACCCTCACCCCCACCCCCACCCCACCCAGTATCATGAGTATGTCTACCAAACTGCCCTGACAACATTGAGACGTTCATTGCAACAAGAGCGCTCAGGCCGCAAGGTGAACCGTGCGCGAAAAAATAGAACAAGTGTTTCTCTCGTTGACGGTGTTAGTAAAGACAACAGAAACAAGTGACAAAACTTGCCAACAAAACATTGTGGAAGCCAAACTGAATGAAGGAAAGGGCAACAAGTAATCACCGCCACTTGTTTCAGAAGTTGATTAATTTTGCTCTTGGTTTTCCAGTAAGAAACGGCGACTTCACTGGACATGGAACTCACGCTTGGTTTTTGCAGTTTCTTGAGCAGGGTCTGAAAGGATTGTGAGGCAACATTCCGAACCCGTAGTCACCAACACTGGCGTTTCAGTTTGAACAGATTATTTTCCCAGCCGACAGTGGGTGGACTGTCTGACTCATAAAGAGCAGGTGGGCGTTAGATCTACCCGACAACTTTTCTGACATTCACTTGTCCGTGAAACCTCGCACGAACAGTGTTGCCTCTCCGGCATCCAAGCAGCAAATGACAGCAAAAGTTTTGTTTTCGACAGGAGGTGGCTTCTGAAACATTTTTCTAGACGTGCGGAGGGGAAGGGGGGCGGGAGCTCCGAGGGCACCCTGGAAACACAGCACAGCAAATCACAAAAAGGCAATGCCAAGAAAGCCCCACAATTCCATGCAGTTAGCATTCCTGCACCACTGCCTACAAGACATTTGGCTGCAAAATGCAAAGTTACTGGGCAGACCAAATCTCACCCAGCATTTGGCTGATAGGGAACTTGCACATTTTGCCCAAATACGGAAACAGGGGGGTAGGGGTGGCATGGGGCAACAGGTGCAGCAAGATTTAACCCCCGCCCAATGCACGCACGCACGCACGCACGCACACACACACACACACACACACACACACACACTAGCGGGCAGAGATTGCACTGAGCCTGCGCAATGCAAAAACCGAGGGGCTACACAACCACAATTGCTGTGGAGATCTATTTTGCAACTACATCTTAACGTTTTCAAGCGGGTGGAGAGCTTGAGGGCTGCGACAAAGAGAAACACACTGCTCGGACGGGTCGGCCAAAAACAGCATTGAAACCAACCTTGAGTTCGAGCAGTTTGTGCTGGTGGTGCATGAGTCTCTTCTGCAGTTTGCGGCGGTACTGCTTCGAGCTGGTGGCGCGTGAGCTCAGCTTCGCGCTCTGCAGAGTCGCGTCTGCCTGGATGAAGTCCCACCGGTTGCTGCTCCCACCTACAAATTCAGCAAGAGCGTATTTGACTGGAGATAATTTCCCAAATTCAATGGCTGGCTGCAGGATTTTGGCTGAATGCAGCCAAAAATTCAGGAAAACGATACGTGGTTTGGAAGTTATATTTCCTTCTTTTGGCGTTAACAGTGCCCCATGTGAATATAAATAAACCATATCAGGCTACTTTCCTTCTCCTGTCACCCATCTTCATTCAAACTTTTGGAAGTATAAAAATACTTTTGGTATCATACTGATTTTAGGGATTAAAAAGAAGAAATTTTAATCTGATGGCTATGAAGGCAAGAAAACTGAATATTTAAGTTACCTTTTCAATCTCTTTTCATAGTGTTTGTTTCAAGTACTTTCAAAATATTATTTTAGTTTGAAAATTAGCCAAAGAAAATGTGTAGATTAACCAAAATATGAGACAAAAGGAAGCCTTTTTGGACTTCTTTATTGTTTCTTCCAAAAATTGCAAAATATTATATGTGACAGGGGTTGTATTTGAGAAGTAAACTATACCACAGTAAGCTTTCTTTTGATTGCATACCAAGACATTTTGAGTGATAAAACTGGCCAAAATTTGCCTGTAGCCAAGCAAGTTTTTTCTGTCATGCCTTTGTGCCTAAAAAGCTACTTATACAAGATTAGAATAAACTCTCTTTTTCACTGACAGTTGCATGCCAACAACACTTTTGTTGGAGTATTGTTTTGGTTTGATAAAATTGAGCAATGGGTACACCATCACAAAAAGAAGGAAATATAAATTCCAAAACCTCGTACCACCAAGGCTGCTTGTTCTTTGTCGTCGTTTTTTCCCGCCGGCCTGACGCCGAAAAGACTGCGAACCATTCAATCGCAGCTCGGAAACTCTCGTGTATTCACTGCACTGGTCTCTTGCAAACAGCTCGCGGTTACACACCTTCCTTTTCTTTGCCGGTCGCAGCGGGCGCTCCATTCGTCTTGTCGACCGCATCGTCACCGTTGAGCATCGACCCGACACTGTCCAAGCACCGACTGAGCAGCAGCAGCACCCACCCGACCAGAGACAGGTCCAGAGAAGCTGCATCGAAGAAGGGAGAGTCACATTCCGTGAAAAGCCGACAGCTCAATTTGTTCCCTTGCCAGCATACCGACTGCAGGAACAATCGGCGGAGGATGACGGCACATCACATCTGACGTGTCATGTTTGGTGGCAGCTAATTTTCAAATGTTGAGTAACCTACGGGGTCACTCAACATCAAAACTTTGGTTGTCAACGAGAAAGCAAAGTCTGTTTTTCACGGTGCGCAGGCAACCCCTGCTGGCTGCTATCATCCAACCCAGGGAGGGGGCGCGACCTGAGCCGTCATCCTCGCATGTGCACAGATACAATCACGATTGCACAGCTTGAACTTGACTTTCAAGCAGAGAATCAGCCGCGCGCAGCGTACATCGGCAGGACAGCACTTCATCTCACAGGTGAGCTTAGGAGCTACCAGCCTTTAACTTCCAACTTTATAAGGGGAGGGGGCTGTTCCACAAATGGACATTTCTTGATCTGAAATTTCTGTGTGTGTTGGGGGAACTTGGACAATGTCTGAGTCAGACACTATCTGAGTCAGACAATGTCTGAGTTGAAATTTGCTGTGTGTGTGTGTGTGGGGGGGGGGAACTCAGACTATGTTTGAGATGCACAATGTCTGAGTTAAAATTTGCTGCGGGCAGGGGGGGGGGGTAACAACCGGACAATGTAACACCAGGACGGACGCACGGAACCAGATGCAGGGGAAGAAAACCAATTATCAGCGCGGCTGATGAAAAGTTTCAATGCTGGTGTGACCACAGAAAATTTTTCACTGTTGGGTGACCCAGGGGGTCACTGAACCTCAGTAAAGTTTAGATTTTGACACATTTTTCAAATGTTTGGTGACCCTCCTTCCCCATTGCGTGATATGGCAGGTGCCAGGGTTTCTCAACATTGAAATCTGAGACGAAAGCACCAGAGCAATACATATGTCACGGCTCCGCCGAGCGTAAAAACCTCTTCATTTACGGGATCCCCCATCGTTACTGCTTTCTCGCACAGCGAGACACCACTGTCGATGATACAATAATCCCGTGTAATTTGCTGCAAATAAAAAACTGAAACAATCCCCTCGCTGCTGCCCTCGCGTAGACAGTTTCCGGAGACACCATCCACTGTAATCATTTACACTTCCCTCTTTTGCGTTCTTGGAAGACAAAAAACCCAACTGTCATGTGTTCGGCGTGTTATCAAACCCAGTTTTTCGCTTTCGCAGAAAGTCCCAACATCCTGTTGTCGGGGTTGTAAGCAGCAATTCCAGTTTTTTGCGAAATCTTGTGTGCGTGCGTGTGCGTCAACAACAGAAAAGTGGTCAACCCTGCATCAACTTTTCTAACTTCCACAAAACGATTGAAGCACACAGCTCGTGATAACGCTCCGCACTTTTTGACCTCGAATTTTCTCAAATTTTCCGGGAAAAGTTCAGCGAAGCGAAAAGAAAATGATCTGCTGGAGATCATCGGTCTGTTTGTGAATGGTTGACAATGGTTCTCTCTTTTGCATTTCTTCAGAAAAAGTAGAAAAAGTGTCTGGACCCTTGAAGAGACTCCTTTTCGACTTTTCTTTCGCAAAAAGGCCTCTGGGGAATCATTCTGTTCATAAATTGAAACAACTTTGTTTCGCCCTCTCCTCCACCCAGGTGGACTTGCTTTCACACAAACCACATCACCGTGACTGCAACAAGTGTGCTGTGGTCACCAAGCGAGCCAAGCACTTGAAAACACCGGGGGGGGGGGCATCTTTTCTGAGGAGGTCCTTTTTCGTGAGAAAACAGATCCTTCTGAACAAATCCTTCTCTTCAAAAGCACTTTGTACGAGCACTACAATTGCATCACGCGCTTGTCTGAAAACACTGCCTTTCCCTGGTGGAAAATAATGGCAAAACACTGACCTGCGCCCGTTGTGTAGAAATTCTGAAACTGAAGCAGCAGTGGAGACAATAACCGTGCCAACAGCGTCAAAATGCTCTCCACCACGGAAGCGGCCGAACTTCCAGTCAATGACTTCTGTGCAAGCGCAGTCAGCAACACGAACGCCCGATCCTGTGAAGCGAAGTCGGGAGTCAAAATCCTCGTATGTTCCTCTCTGAGTGTTGCTGTGAAGCTGCGAACTTGAGTCTTGGCAATCAGATCACAAGAACACTGGTGTTGTACAAGAAGAGATCGCTATCAGAAAGCGCGCGATCCGCCACCGATGCGCACCTAACCGCGCAGGTTTACCCCCCATCACCCCATCCCCCCACCCGACCAACTGTACACACATGCAGATCACCGCGTGGTAATCGCTCAATCGCGCGCTTGAAAACCAAAACCAACAATGGTCCCAGATTATGTGGGTTTTTTTCTGAAACAAATGGAACCTTTTCCCAGGGAAAACTCTGAGTAACTCAATCACACAGAAATTCTCCGAACTGTTTTGTACCCGAGCAGCGTACTGACCTGCGGGAAGACCTCGCGTTCCTCGGCGGAGAAGTACTTGAGCAGCATGTTGCCCAGGAAGTCTCCCCACCACGCCTGGTTCCCGGCGAGTCGCACGAGCAGCGCCCCCGCGTGGATCTGCAGGCGCCGCGGCGCCGCCACGCACAGGTGTGTGAACAGAGCCTCGCACAGCGCCGGCGTGAACAGCACGTACACGTTGAGCGGCACGTGCGGGATGGACGGCGACGGCAGCGACATGCTCAGCAGCGTGTTCAGCAGGTGTTCGCTCAGCACGCGCAGTTTGTCCGTCGACGCGTGTTTCAGCGCAAGGCCCAGGCCACCAACGCCAAACCCGCTCTCGTTGCCACCCGAATCTTTGTCCTGATCGGGCGTGCACAAAACTGTTTCCAGTCTTTCGATCGCACTGCGAGCGAGATTCAACTGCAGCTGCAGTTCCATGCAGTCTTGATAAGCTTGATGGATTTTGCCGTCCTCCTCGGGTTTTTTGCCCTTGCGCAGGTAGTACTTGGTGTGCGCCGTGTTGTTGTCCGGATTCTCCACAGCTGCCAACAGCGACACGAGGCGGTTTGACGCCAAGTTGTAGCGGCACTCGATGTCTTCGTGCAGCGCCACCTGGTAAAGTGAAGCTTCCGTGAACCGCTACGTGTAGGCGCGACACTTCGACAGAGCGCGTCTGGGGTCTCATCGAAACGACTTGGGTGAAATTTCCTTTTTTGTAAACTGAACAGAGTGACCGTGACCTTGCGGATATCCTGGTTAGGGAGACAGTTTTCAACTCACCAATGTGCCCAGTTGTGACAGGACGCCGGCTTTTTCTGACCCCCCAGACAGTTCTTCCTTGTTTGCGTCGACTTCCCATGGCAACAGCGTCGTGTGACCGTAGAAACAACCAATCGGGATTCGAGACCGTGTTGTGCTTCCTCCGTAGCGACCGATCGTTGTGATCTGAACAAAACGCAGACGCAGTTTGATTTTCACATTCTGCAAATATTTCTGCGTCACAAACCCCCTCACATCCTGACCCACAAATACCACAGCTGTAAAAATGAGTTTGTTCCAAATTTAGTTTGACTAATGACACTCGCACGAACTGAACCAACAAGATGATGTTGGTCTGAGTTGGGGATGCTTGTCCTCCACACGAGCGATGCGCACCTTCAGGTATCTGCAGCGCGGGGCTGGCATGAGGTTGTTCATGACGAGGGAGCGAATGCCGATGTCTGTGGAGACGACGAGGCGGTGTCCATCCGTCTCCTCCGCTGCCAGCCACACGTCTGCGCACAACAACACAACCAGTGTCCTGTCATCAGCCCACCGTGTCGTGCAAATTCACGTGTTTTCGTCACATGAAGTGGACTCGTCGGATGTCATAAACTGTCGATGAGTTGCAGATCATCAAAGTGACCCAGGCCCTGACCTACCGATGGACAGCGACGCGAGGTCGCCACACGCCGGGATGATCACGTCCGTCAGCAGCACCGGTTTCCCGAAGTCGAGCACCACGAAGCGCCGCGCTCCTGAGTGCATCCTCTCAATGACTAGAACCTGAGGTGGAGGAGGTTGCAGCAGGGGCTGGGGCTGCGGCAGTGGGAGGCCCGCCGCCGCTTTCCCGTGCGGCCCGGCCGAGGCCTTGGCGTCAGGCTTGGCGGCGCCCCCGCCCCCGGGAGTGAGGCCGGCGGTGCCCATGATGGGCGCAATGGTGGAGAGGATCTGGTTGTACAGACTCGGAATCATCGGGTTGTTCAGGTCCGCGCTGTTCGTCCCAAGCTGAAACGCGATCACAAATTAGCAGGCAAGCAATGAAGAAGCAAAACACTGCTGCAAGACTCTTTCTCACAATTTAGATCTACCGAAGGTCTTGCTTTGTTCGGATTTGCGTCGAGTTCAACACAGTTCAGGTGGTCCTCGAACGGGCTTCGAAACTCGACTTTTGAAAATCTGGAATCGATTCGCTGGCGAAGCAACAAAGGGGGATCAGGATGGCACCTTTCCGCCTTGAGGCGCGGGTTTGGCGGCGTCTTGCATCAGCTGCTGCTGAATCCAGCTCTCGTTCGGCGGCGTCACGGGTGGCGTCATGAAGAGCGGCGTCGTTTTGGGCGTGGGCGGCATCAACTCGAACGAATAGGCGTCGTACTGCTACCAAACCAGAGAGGCCACTTTTAGAAGGCTTCTTCGAGCGAATCGTCAGACGCGTGAAGTGGCTGCTTTGTGCGGCACGCGAACCACAATCAAAGTTTGGGACGCACAGCTCAGTACGTTAAAAGTGACCAGATTTGTTTGTGTTCGGAACAACCGGAAATTAGTTGCCCTTTTTTCTTCCCGGATATTTACCATTGTGAGAATGAAAACGCACAAAACAGTTCAAACATGTCAAAGAACTTAATGCTTGTGGACACTAGAACACCACAAATTCCCTCCAGAAGTTTTCAGACTCGCAGGTGAGCTGGCCTCGATCCCGCATGAGACAGAGACAGGCTCGAGGCCGACGCGCTACCTTGGGTTTGGGCCCGACGTGCGTCACGTGGTCCGCGAGCTGCTGCTCCAACTTGTGCTTGTGCTGCTGCAACTTGAGCTGCTGCTGCAGTTTGAGCTGCTGGTGCTTGAGCTTGTCGAGGAAGAAGAGATGCGCCTGCGCGTGCTGCTCCGCCGCGTGGTGAATCACCGTGGGCAGGTACGACTGCAGACATTCAAATGGCGAGTTTGGAGCACCGCACAGCTCGGAATCGCTCACTTCCACGAGCAACCGATTTCCCGCGTGGCGGACAAACAAAACGGTGACCTTCACATTCCACATAAATCTTTGCTCCACCCAATGTGGTATAATCAGAGAGCAGCAGCCCGACGGTGACCTTGAGTCAACAGATTCAAAACAGAAGTTGGCGGCACTTCCTCTATCGTCTCATTCCGACAGAGTTGTGCAAAATTTGGTCCAAGTCGTACGAAACGGACTAGATCTACTGGCGCGCGGCTCGTTTCCAACTCGTCAGGAACATGCACTTGGGTCCCCACCTTGTCCTGCGGATTGGCGGCGGCGCTCCCGGAACCAGCTGCGCTGCCGCCGACGAACACCGGGGTGGTGACCAGCGGGAACCCCGGGGCGCCCGAGGGCAGCACCTCGCCGAAGTTGATGGTGCCCCAGCTCGGATAGGCACCGGAGGTGGCCGAGCCCGACTCGTTCGGCAAACCTGTGGCAACGTGGCGACCATGAAACATTGGATCTCTAAAGGAAACAGGTGAGGACAGCAAACTTCCTCCTCTTTGAACAATGACAACACAGAAATCATTGATCAAAACTCTCAATTCCGAGGGCTTGTCAACAAAGAACTCAACTGACACAAATTGAGAGGGAGGTCACAACGGAGAAAACGAGAGCTTTGCACCTCTATTTACCACACAGCCCTCGGTCTGTGTCGTTTAACAATAAGCTCTAGGCAAACTTGGCATTTTGCGCGTGCAGATGGCGTTGACCAAATCAAAGATGCTCAGATGGCAACATTGACAGCACCTGAACTTTCTACTCCCTTCGATGACTCGGTCGCACCGTACCCACCAGTATCCATGCGTTCCATGCGCGTGCCGTCACTTGTGGCGTGGCACACGAAGTGCAGAGGCTCCACCTCTAGCAGTCCGCACACGTGCTGCACAGCAGTGCTGCTGGCACTCCGCGAACCGCTGGTCCCGCCGCCTGTCGCGCTGCCCAGCAGCAAGAGATCGCGCAGGTCGGGCTCGTCCTGACTCGGGGCGCCACCTGCCGAGCACATGAAATGAGTCAGCGAGTCGCTCAGCTCGTTTTATGACCGATTTGTTTTGTGAACCACTCTCAGAGATACACGAAGCAAGCGACTGCACGTTCTGTTGGCAGCTCCGTGCACCCGACGCCTGCAGCGTCTCGCAAGTTTTGCTCCACATGTCCACATACCGGAGCTGATTGTGGCACCGGAGACGCCGCCCATTCCCCCACCAACGCTGATGTTGTAGCTCGGGCCCATCGACGTGTGAGTCGTCGTCACAGTTGCGTACGTCGTGGGCGCGGCGGCGCCCGACTTGGTCAGGGGCGGAGGGTCGATATCGAACAGCACCGGGTCGAGCGGCGAGCCGTACAATCCGAACCTTCAAACAATTCAAATCAATGATGAAAGCACAACTGAAGGAACGGGCAGGGGAGACGACACGCAGCAGTCAAGACCGCCCAGCATTTGAGAACCAGGGACGCATGCTTGGTCTGCAACAACCCGCACACCTTGGTGTGCAAAAAGAAATCGCTTGGATTCGCACCTGGACTTGAGAAGGGAGTGGAGCGGGTGGGTCCTGCTGCTGTAGTGGTGTGCCACTTCCGACAGCAACTCTGCGCACGCGTGTCCCGTCAACGCTGCGTCCAAACACTTGAGTCGGTTCAACAGAGTGAACAGCCAGTGCAGAGCGCCCGCCGACCGAACCTACAACACGCACGTCGCTGCCGTGACATCTCGGACACAACACTCGTGAAGACAAAACACACGCGAATCTCTTGTTTCCAATCTGGTGATTATTGACAAACTTCAGCAGGAAACCTTTTCAGCGTGAGCGAAACTGTTCAAACCGACGGAGAGTACCACGCGCCGGAAACCGCATCCACCCGTGTATTTGACGCACCTTTTGGCCCAAAATTGAGCACCAAAAGTGATGGTGCTATCTAAACTGTGGCAACAAGAAGATTTCTGTTGTTTCAATGGGACCCGATACCAGAAATTCACAGCAAAAGTTGGGGTGCGTCTTGCACACGGGTGAATACGGAACTGTCTGCCGGACAACGTACCCTGGGCAGCAGTCGGAGATTCTCCACCAGCGACTCGAGAAGCGCGTAACTGAAGGACGGAGCGACGTCACTGTCTCCCATGTTCTTCGCATACCTGAAGCGACAACACGAGTTCGTCAATAAACCTGCATCACGAACTTCGTTCTCGAGGCTGAAGCTGCTTCACAGGGGTCATCAATGGTCTGGCATCCCACCAAACCACACACAAACTGGCTGTCGCGAAGCGAGTACTCACTCAAGGCAGAGCGCGATGAGCTTGGCGGCGCGATGCGCCACGTCTCGCCCCGCGTCGATGAAGCAGGCGCGGATGAGCGCGCCGAGGCGCGTCTGCACCAGCTGCAGCAGGCCGCAACTCTCGTTCCTGAAGCCACCAACGCACAATCTCATCACGCTGTCTCATTCTCTTGCGCTCATTCGCCCGTGCGCTCTCATTTTTCTGCGCATTCGTTTTCCTGGTCCGTCAACGAGTGATGAAGGTGGCATTGGTTCAACTTTCAAGTCCAAAACAAGTGACATTGACGACGATGTGGGAAATCGGAGGAACTCACGGTTTGTAGGGCGGGTTGAGCCGCAGCGCCGTGATCCACGTGAGCATGTCGAGCGCCAGCTGCTGGCGGTGCGTCACGCTCGTCGTCGCCAGGTCCAGGTCTCCGGGAGAAGCGCCGGCGCCGCAAGCAATGCTCAACAACTGCTCGTGGAAACTGGCCTGCTCCATCATCGACAACCGCTGCATCCTGCAAGCGACAGGTCGTCACCATCATTTGACACATCCCTTCCTTCACAAACAGGATGTGTGGGTCTACAATACAGCCAAAACTTGTTCTCGATCTCGTGCACAACAAGTAACACCCAAAATTGCGCGACTTCGCCTGCCTCGGAGAGAACCCACGGAGAAAAGCACCTGTCCCTGTGAACACTGGTTTTCTTGCAGCGCCGCACGGTGACGGAGATTTCCATGAGCCAGTCGCAGCCCCAGACGTTCTCCAGCTTCTGCTTGGACATGGAGCCGACTCGGTCGGAGGAGGACGGCGTGTAGCCGAACTGAGAGAAGAGCTGCTTGAGCCGCGCTCGCTCCGCCAGACTCTTGCGCTCCTTTTTCTCACCACTGTCCTTCGACTTTTCAGACTGAAAATTTAGATTGCGATCGTTTGATTTGGTCAAGATGAACAAGACCCGACAACAACGAGCTTCGGGACAAATTACTACTAGTACCAAAAGGCTGGCGTTCTTTCCTTCCCTTTCTCTCACAATGCATCTCTCGAAGTGGCAGGATAGATCTGTGCCAACTATTCACTGTACTGTGAAGTTTGACTGCACACCTTTTTGCCGGCCCCGCCGGAGTCATCTGTCGGAGAGCCGTCGTGCAGCGCCTTGATGTGGATGAGGAAGGTGCGCGCGCGCACTTTGAGTAGCTGCGCCGAGCTGAGCGTGATCACGCCGCTGTGCCCAGACAGGTCCACGTGCGCTGCAACAAAATCACGTGATCGCGTCCTCAACGTGACCTCGTTTTGCAGAGTCGAGGCGGGGGCAAGGTGCATTCAACATTCATGTGAGAGCGCTGGGACGGAAGAAAACGGCGATGAAACACAATCTGAAGTTTCACAGGAAACAGAGAAAACGACACGTGACGGAAGCTTACCAGAGAGATCCACGGGTCCGCACAGAATATCGGCGGCGTGACGCTTGGCGAAGGCGGGGTCGAGCACGTTGTTTATCACAGACATTTTCACAGCAGAAGAAGAGGAGGCGGAGGAGGAGGAGGAGCTGGATCCCGACGCGTGAGCTGAAACGCACAATTCATGTTCACATTTTACACCGCAAACACCCCCGCCGGAAGTATTGGCAGCGTGTCCCTCCCGTCGAGTAAGCGCGAACTGCACGAATGATTTGCGTCAAACCACAATGATGCCGACGACAAACAAAATGAAGCAAACCAACGCAAACGCAGCGCAAGCTCACCAGCGGAACGGATGTCAGCAGACGCGCACTGGCGTTTGAGCGATTTGGGAATTTCGGGGGCTGAGGTGCTGGTGCTGGAATTCTTACTGCTTGGCGCCACGTCGGGTTGAGATTTCGTTGAGTACGGCGGAGTGGCGGGACTGGCAGAGCTTGATCTTATCAACCCACCTGTTGGTGTGAACGGTGGTTCATTACTGTGGCTCCTGTGCTCTGATCGGGAGGATCAGTCATTTCTCACGAACTCTTTTGTCCCACAAGGATGCAAAAGCTGATTTGCACGCAGCGGCACATGCAGAAATACGTAGAACAGCACGCGGGAAGCAAAACGCCGTGCTCAGAATGTAGAATTCACATCACCTCTGCCACTCTGAGTTTGCTTGTCCTTGGTCGGCGAGTCCGGTTTGGGGATGTTGAAATTGATGGGCGAGTCGACGTCGGAGGCGCTGGGTGAGGCGGGAGGGAGCGACGGCGGGTTCCCACTCACGTGACGTCCGATGTTGCTGATGTTCTGCTTCAGCAGCGTCACCTGTTGACACAATGCGAGACGAAAAGAAACAAGTCAAGCGCTTGCGACACCCTAACTGAGATCCTCAGATTATCTGCGTCTTTCATCTGAAGCGAAAGCTTGTTCCACAAAGAGAACTCTGCTGCGTTCTGCTAGGCTGATTGTGTGGACACGCACCTGGATGTTGGGCGGGGTGGTGCACATCGGGTGCAGACTGAACTTGACGTCCACGTGGCCGACGGCGCAGGTCCGCGGCAGAACCAGCTCCAGCAAGTGTTCGTCGAAACTCGTGCTGCAGGAACGAAAGTTCGAGACTCTGGGTTGTTCCACAAAAGTCTTCGTGTACTTTACGTTGTGGTCTTGAGATGTGTTCGATGGCGGGTGTTGGTGACATCTGGTGTGTGTCCGCGCGCGCGCGTGTGTGTGTGTGTGTGTGTGTGTGTGTGTGTGTGTGCGTGTGGTGCATGTTACCTGTCCGGCTGCAACTTCCAGGTGCGCGTGTGCTGCATGGCCTCGCCCTGCTGCTGCAGGTGCTGCGGGTGGCGCCGCTGCTGCTGCTCCTGCTGAATCTCCGACCAGCACGGCGGCACCGTCGCCGAGAAGCGCGGCATCAGGTTCTCGAACTGCGTCAACTCGTGCAGCGACATCAGGGTCTCCGTCGTCAGCGGCTGCTTCACCAACAGCTCATCTGACCCGCAGACAAACGACCAGTTCAGTGCACAGTGGCAGTTCAGGCGGTTTGCAGAGCCAGGTTGTTTTGTGCTCAAAGTGCCGAAGAAGAAACAAAAAGGTTCCATCACTTGCTGAACTGAATCTAGTGAATAAATTTCCTGAAACATCTCGCTTTTACCTTGGTGATGAGTGCTGTCCACAAAGTCGACACTGCTGTCATCTTTGGACGAGTTGAGAGTGCGGCCGCCGCCCCCCGAGAGCGTCGTCTCCAGATCGAGCGAGTCTGCGTCGTCGACGTGCTGACTTTTGGGGCCGATCACGTAGAACTGGAGGCAGCCGCTGTCTGTGCTCGCGCACAACCGGTCCATACCTGCACCGCAAACAGACAAAACTTATCAAGCGACCAATGGAATCAGTGAACGAATACGAAACGACAGAACTGTTTGGTGATGATCTCTGGGAACTTTCTCGAAGCTTCTGAACACACGTATTCTTCAAGTGCTGTAAATCGTCACTCAACAAATGAGTCCCGTGAAAAGTGGCGTCACCAACAAAGATCGGAGATCGTGGCCTCCCTGCCAGGCGGGCAGATCCTGGGTGGCGGGGGACAGCAATGACGTGAGCTCCACCAGGACTTGCTTTTTCTACACACATGTGTGCAGAACACCAAAGGGATTGCATAAAGCGCGATAGAACGATCGGATCGCGAGCTCAAAAACACATCCTCACCAGCGCAGTAAGTGAGCGAAGTGAACTTTTCTCCCTCTGGTGGGGGAATCTTGAGCAGCACTTTGCAGTCCGCGATGCGCATGACGAGCACGGCCCCTGAGTAGGTCGTCAGAGCCATGTATCCATCCACCGGGTCCGCGCCGAGCGGGGGCTCCACCGCCGCGCCTACAGTCAACACACATTGCTCATCATCTCTGTGCCCACATGCGCAACAGTTCTGAGAATCAATACAACTGGCCCAAAGGTGACACGGGGGAACACAAAAACAGCACGGATTTGGCGAAAGCAGGAAGTGAAGTACAGTCGGTCATTGACCAAGAGAAGGAAAAGAAACCAGTATGAGCAAAGGAGTTCTCCGCCTGTTGTCACACACAAAATTAGTTTGGTCAAAATGTCCGTCGCAGAGCAGAAAAACACTGGCATCGCCAAGCCCCGGGTTGGGCAATCTTGAGTTGCTGCGCCACGTTACCTGGCGTGGCGTGGCGTCCCTCTGCAAAACTGGAGCACGCACCTGCAGGTGACGCGGAAAGCGCCGAGAGCGCGTCCGTGTCCTCGCCCAAGCCCTGCGCAATGTCGCGCGGCAGCAGCAGCAGCGACGTGACGGCGTCCGCCAGCGACGCCACCGCGTGCGTCACCACTGGCGTCTCGTGCAGCAGCACCATGCGTCCGTTTTCCACATTCGCCTTGTACACCAGGATACATCCTCCGTTCCCAGTTTGCTGGTTCGTGGCACATGTGCTGGGCTCGTCCACCACAGACGGCTGCATCGCAGCGTTTTGACTGACGCCACTCGCTGTTTCTGTGCAATTGCTCGAGCCGCTGGGTGCTTCAGTTTCAGTGTCCGCACCACGGCTGGAGTCCCTGGGCGTGTTCGACTCCTCGTCCTGATGACACTGAGCCGTTATTCCGCACAACGCGCTGATTCGCCGGTGCAGAGTCTTTGGCGCCGTCACCACAATGACGTGCGAACTCTGGTGGTTGGGCGTGATGGACACAATATACTGGTCCGGAGTGACTTCTGCCGGCAGAGCAATGCACTGCACCGCTCTTCCCTCTTTCTCCATGGCTGGACAGTAGTCGAGCGCCACCGATGAAACCACGACCTTGCTGCTGCTGCTGCCGTTGCTGGAAGCGGCCGGGGAGGGAGATTGGAAACCCGATGATTTTCCCACCTCCTCCACTTTGCCGTTCTGCATCACAGTGATCACCTGCCCGGGTTTGTCCATGTTGATCGTCACCTACAAAATAGCAATCAGTTTGCTGCCACCACAACACACTTGGTCCACACCACATATTCAAAACAGTGGACTGAGACAATTTTGCGCAAGTTTTCGAGACCAAATCATCGTTCCGAACTGGCACCTTGAGACGCATTGTCCTGTGTACGCACCTTGGCAGCTTTGTGCTCCATGAGCTCCGGCAGCCCGAACATCTCCGGCGGCGACAGCTCGCTGATGTCTCCGTCCTCCAGCATGCTCTCACTCTTCAGCCCCTGTGTGGGAAACAAAACGACGGTCGATACAGACACCGCATCGAGTACGCAAAATTACACCTGCTGTCATTTCAAACAAGCAACACTTTGTGGCGTGGAAGACACACAGGACAAACAACACTTACGCTCTCGAACACGCACACAAACACGCACGCACGCACACACACCGTGGGAATGTCGACGACATGCGAGGCGGACGCGGGCGCCGTGTTGTTGTTGAGCGCGCCGCCTGGCGGCGAGTAGCCGATGATCTGCACGTCCGGCTCCTCGTCCACCTCCATGATCTGAGGCATCAACATGTCCTGCACCGTCGACACCAGGTTCACCAGGTTCACGTTCTTGGGAGTCGAGCTGCAACAACGAAGCTTTGCCATTTCAACTTCGAGCCACGATTGAAACGTCACCTGCCACAGACTTGTCTTCGCAGTAATTCAGCTGCCAAAGTTCGCTTTTGGTGAAGAAATCGTGAAGCAAATGTGCCAAATAGACGAGCAGCACTTGGCATCGGTGACACCTGGCACCTGTTCTTGTCTCGCTTCCACTCGGTCTTGGCGCTCTTTCCGGCCGCGCTGCTCGCAGACACGATGCTGTGCACCATCAGGTACGGCACCAACTCCTCCGCAGCGCCACCCGAAGTGAAGGCCGAGTTTCCTGCGGCGGAAGTGGCGGTGCCACCTGCCGTCGGCTGCTCCAGCACGGACGACATCTCGCTCGATGACGAACTGCTCGGCTCGTCCGCGATGATCTGCGAGATCTCGCCGCTCAGGGCCTCGTTCACCTGAACGAGACAAGTCAAACATCTGTTGTTCCGCTCATCGCCAACGTCTGCTCAAACGTGGTACTGAAACTTATCTTTGGTGCCCACTCACTTCACTCACTTCATCCGCTTGCCCTCTTTTCTTTCTCCTGATACGGCACACACACACACACACACGCACGCACGCACAAACAGACCTGGTTCATGGCTTGCACCTCGCTGCTGTCAGACTCTTCCATGTCCAGCTCCTCGCAACCACCAAAGCACAAGTCGTCCATACTGGGCGGGTGTTTGCGCACGCACACGCCAGAGATGAGGCACGGCTGCACCGCCGCGCCGCTGCCCGCTCCACCAGGGGAACTGGACAACACCGAGCCGCACGGCGGCACCGGAGAACCCCCGGCGAACGATCCTAGGAATGGAAAGAATTTTTTCAGTCACAATAAAATGCCGTGGGAGCCGTGCGGTTCCGATACTTTCTGGGAGAGCAGTGTTTTCCTGAAGACCAGAGGAATTTTCAGCACCCTGCCTTGCACAACAATTTCTCTTCTGTCTTCTCAATTTGTAATGGACCAACAGACATGAGGCACGGACCTGCAGCGGAATTGTTGGTGCAGGTGGCGGACTGGACGTTGAACGGCTCGGCGAGGACGCACATTGCCGACACGAGCACGTCTTGCGACGGTCGGTATCGACGGTATTCCTCAGGGAAGGCTGCAACGCAACAACGGAATGAAGCTGAAAATTCTCTCAATGCTGAGAATAATGCCTTTTCTTTTCCTTCACCAAACTTCAGCACTTTCTCTTTCTACAGCTGACCAACTGGTTTCTCTGGCAATGAACTCTGACAGAGCTGAAAACCAAGCCTGACAATGCAAGTCTGATAAATGATCGCTTGCACTCACAGGGCTCGCTGGGCTCGGTGTCGGTGAGCGGGATCTCCACGACGCCGTCGTCAAACACTAGCACCTCCACCTTGGCGCCCTTCGTGTCGTCCGTCTCCATAGCGACGGGAGCGTCGTCCTCTCCGGCAGCGCTGTTGTTGACGACCACCGACTTCCCGCTCTTGGTAATCGAGTCAGGTTCCTCTCCCCCGTTCCTGCAAAATTGTTGATGTTTCAATTGTCACGAAAAGACAACACCACTGCTCGGTCACAGAAAATTGACTGAGTGAGGGGCAGGTTCAGACAGAGCACGCGCCAGGGATGAGCTGGAAAAAGACTCACAACTGCGGCCCAGCCGGCGCCTGCTTGGAGTGCTCCTTGCTCTTGTTGGCGGTTTCGCACAGCGGGCCGTGGTTCTTCGTCTTTGTTGCAATCACCGGGTCTCGAGGGTCGATCCTGAACGACAAGTGCTTCTGCAACACGAAAACGATTCGAAATCCGGTGATTTGCTCGTAGCAGAAACACACCAGGATTTGATTCGCCTCAAGATGCGCTCGTTTCAACTGGACTTTACTGCTGTGTGAGGCTCATCAGTTCGATGTTGTGGACATGAGCACAAGAACTGTGGGTTTTGACACGTCAAGTGCAACAGTGATGAGGAAAACATGTGTCGGCGATGACCTGAAGTTGGCGGGTCACGTTCCACACCACGACGTCTCCATGGATACTGGACGTCGCAAAGAACTCGTCACTACTGGTCGTGCTCGTGCACTCGATCTGAAAGAATGCGTGCACAGCTCACGTCATTCACGAATGGATGGGAAAACTCGACACTTCTGAAGCAGAAGCGGGAGAACTCGAGACAGCACTCACTCTTTGGTTGGACCCACTTCCGTCGTGCAGCATCGCGGGTTCCGTCGCGTACGTCACTGAAACACGATTTTTTTTGAAATTTCGCGAGATTGCCAGGGTGTGTGTTCGTTTGTTTTGATTTTCACATCTTACATGAGCACAACTGACGTACCTGCGAGCGGGACGTTCTGCGTATACTCGCCCTTCACGAAGGGGCAGGTGGGCGAGTGGCGCTCGTGCTCGGACCACGGCTCGTCCGTCGGCTCCCAGCACACGAGGCACACGTTGCACGTGAAGCACATGGCGCGGTCGTCGCCCGTGGAGCCCGGCTGGTGGTAGAACCCAGCCTGCGACATCGCTTCCGGCAACGCCCATCTTGCACGAAAAAGAACATAGCACGCGTTAGCTATTCCACCTGCAGCAGTCACACATGAGGCACAACTGACGGAACAATGCGCGAGTCTTCACGGAGACAACATTCGCACGCGTTCTTCCACGTTTCATGAACAGTACCACTCAAAGTTGCTGGCCACAGAAGCCATAAACGGCCACAAATCTGAAATCTCCAGAAGATCATGATCGAACGCCGAACATTGGCTTGGCAGATGTGGCCCTTTGACACTCTCACAATCAGAATTCTCGAAACGCTGGCGTGATGACCGCATCGACAGGAGGGTTGGGCCTTATTTGTACCTGTAGTTCATGTGAGGCCACTTGGAGAAAGTTTCTCTCCTTGCAGCTTCGCTGTACATGAGGGCGCGGTCCACCGGTCCCGCTCCAGGGTCGGTCTGCAAACCAGTGAAATAAACGAGTCACTGACGATCGTGCAAGTAGATATATCTGTCGTCACATCACCGATCTGACTCTTGAAATCAAACTTGTGAAACACTTTTGTGTCCGAGGATTGAAGTGCAGCTCACTGTGTTTTTTACCTGCAGGTGTTGAGGAGTGCTGGAAGGCAACAGATACGACATGCGATCCGCAATGGCTGAGGCGATAGGTAAACCCGGTACATGTTGGTGTGTTCTTTTCAGCTCCTGTACTAAACTGCTGCACACGGTCTTGAGTGCCACGTGGGGCAGCTCCACACAAACTGTCGCCCACTGCAAAACAAAGGAAACTTGTAGATGCAGTCCGGGAAAGTTTGACGAAAATTAGACCAAAGCAGAATATTGCAGACACCCTGTCATTGTCAGCCCCGAAGCAGCTGAAGCAACACTGCCCAAACAGGAGTCAATCCTTCATTGTGCGAAGTCCCTTCAGGGCGAAGCACCATATGGTAGTACAGTATATGGCAGCTAGACCAAAATGTCCCCTGCCCCCCCCCCCCAGCTAGACTCCCCCCCCCCCCACGGACAGTATGACTGGTGGAGGACAAGGAGGACAAGGAAGAATTGATGAACAAAGAAGAATTGACGACATCACCGACGTTGCAAGGGACTTCGCACTGCAGTTGCCTTGAGCACTGCTTCTTGTTCTGATGCAACAATGACTCCACCATGTGATTACCACGACTCGCCTTCCGCGCTTGACAGACGTTCCAAACAGCCTCGGTTCCAAGAGCCTACCTTGGCGACCTTGTGGTTGGCCTTGGTGGAGCCCTCGACGAGCTCGATCTGCTTCACGAGGTCCTTGATCACGTCGTCAACGTGTTCCACACACGCCAGCTCCGCGCCCGTCAGGCACTTTAGCAGGTGACCCGCCTGCAAGAAACGTTTTTGGGTGCAACCTTGATGATGTCATCGCCAGGGCATTGTTCCGTATACGTACCGCCGTTCACACAGCACGACACGATCTGTTTGTTTCGGCTGATTCAAATTTCACTGTGCAGGGATACCAGGGGCGTAACTAGAAAATGGTGAAGGGGGGGGGGCGATCCTGGGGGAGGATCGACTTCAACTTTGAACATGAAAGCAGAGTTTGGCACGAGCCCATTATCACACAGACAATGGGAGGGGGGGGTTCACCTGGAAAGTCGGAAGGCCAACCAAAACTCACAGCCCAAAAGTTATGGGTGGGGGTTGGGAAAGGTGACCCAGAAACCTAGAAAGTCAGAAGGCTTACCAAATCCTGTCCAGCCCATGGACAGACACATACGACGCTGGTCACAAAAGTCCTCAACGCTCGCATGTTGATTGTTTTGCCATTTACCTCTTTGCAATGCAACAGGTCAACATTGGTATTGGGTGATTTGAAACAATGAGAATATCGCACAGCCAAAACATGACGATCGACAGCGGTTCAAGACTTTTGTGACCAGCCTCGTACACGGTCAAAACTGTCCACTGCAAGCGGCTGATAATACGAGTTGACAGCCGTCAGAAATTTGCAGGTTTCTGTCCGCATGTACACGTGCATCCACCCACCCACACCCATGCACACAGACGCTGCACATCTCGTAAACAACTGCTCTACGCTGAGAGAAGCCTGCAGCGATAGAAAGGAAAGTTCGCTCACCTCGGGTAAAGAAAGCTCGACTCGGACTCGATCGTCAGGCTTTGCAACAGGAGTCTGCAGGGCAGTGTCCAGCAAAAGGATCCCGTTCAGGTCCCTTCGAACTCCGACTGCTTTACCATCCGTAAAAACTACCTTGTCTCGTCCAGACAAGTAACTACATCGAATTGGATCATGTTGATTGGCTGCAATGGAAAGTGATCGTTTGGTATCAGTGAGGCGGGAAGGCTCAGTGTTCGTCCGACAGGCATGAAAACCAATACCCTTGATTCTGAACTGGACCATGAATACTTTCCGCAGAATTTCTGTGTCTTCAACAGGAATTTGACCAGTGAGCAAACAAAGGAAACACCTGACCAGGACTCTAGTCTCATTGAAGGCTCACATGAGTACAAATACTTTTGTTCGAACACAGTGTTGCACAGGAAATGCCAATGAAGTCAACTAGAAAATGACCGGCATGAAAAAAATTTCTCCAATGAGCAGATTCCAGAATCTTCTTTCTTTCAGAAACTGTCTTTCAAACTTTGTTTACATTTTGTTCTTTTGCAATGCGATTGATCATGATAAAATGCTTCGTTTGTATGTTTCCTGCAGTTGAAAATCTAATCTTTTGAATTTCCAAAATCAAACGAGGCAAGCAAGCAACTTGCAGCAAAGAAAGCGTAGTTTCAATGAATACGAACACATCTTTACACAACAACCTGCACAAACAAATTCAGGAAAAAAAACGTCTGTCAGAAACTCATGGACCTGTAAGTGTGGAAGTCTGCAGAACGGACCCCGACGTTGAACAATCAATAACTTTCACCCAGTCCGCCGAAGATACTAAGATTGTGTTTAATGTTGGGTGGTAAGTGACACTGTGGACTGGTTCACCGAGATTAATTTCACCATCAAATGTGTTGGTCCATGGATCATCAGCCATCTTGCATCTTTTCGTCCTAATCTCGCAGCTCGAGAACATCGCGAGACTTGCAGATTCGGAAGTGGTGGTTCTTTCTCACACACGTGACCTTCCCGCCAAGTGCGACAAATGAGGTAACGGCAGTGTTCTGTACGTCAAAGACCAGCAATTAGCCGTGCGCTCCGCACATAAATCGCCTCAGTTTTTCATGTCCAGTGTGATGATCAACTCTCGTGGGTCACGTTGAGGAGAGCCACAGTGCTTCGGCAGATCTGAGACTGTGCCTTTCAGCTGTTTGGCTTTATTTTAGGAAAAGCGCGCCGCCCAGAGAAACTCCCTCGCTCCCTCCCCCCAACAAAGAAAGCATCTTGGATCAACCCAGAATAATGTGGTGATCACGTGAACCCCTGAGATTTGAACAAACATCTTGAAATGTCCAGACGTATTTTGTGTGTAAAGTCTCAGAAGAAGCCCTCGAGAGTATCGAGGTCCACAGCATTGGTGTCAGAACGAGAAGCAGTGCTCAAGGCAACTGCAGTGCGAAGTCCCTTGCAGCGTTGCAGCGGCGTTAATGTCATCAATTCTTCCTTGTTTATCAATT
>JAAUXT010127102.1_pt1 | contig 22660 bp, 24 predicted proteins | sample 7278171 | NCBI WGS metagenome assembly JAAUXT01 (sample SAMN14350112, study PRJNA611818) | marine sediment metagenome | isolation source: surface marine sediment (1.8m) | place: French Polynesia: Moorea | collected 2018-08 | reverse complement strand
CTATTTCCTCCAGTCGGCCAGAAAGCACTTGCAAACTTGTCGTGATATCCGCTCAGAACACACGCGGATAACAACACACATTTGAGGTAGCGACCAACAGCCGTGGGCTACAAGTTGCCGAACTGTCACGTGCGTTCTGCACAAGTCAGCGCTCAATCAAAACATCAAACTTTTCTTGTTGGTGTCGCGCAATTCTTCCGGAAATTACAGCCTGTGCTTGGAAGCAAGGATGCAAATGGCAATGCCTGGGCTGTTCTCTTTGCCGACGTTTGTTGGTGCCTTGGTGTTGATTGGTGCCTAAACAGAATCCCTTTTGTTTGTGGCGTCAGCAACCCGTGACACAGAGCACAGTTTCACGAAATCTATATTCACTCATGAAAAATTCACGGGGATAAAAATTGCCAATGACATCGATAAAGCGCGGCACTTTCGGGATCAATGAGTTTTGCCTGACCCAAAAAGTGATCTGCAACGATGCAATTTCCTTGGAGACATTTCCGAGTCTTTCTTGCAACGACGTGTGAAGTGTTTTGACCGACAATTTCCAATGGAGTTGTGGAGCGCAGAGTCGCGCGTCTTTCTGAGCAGTGGGACGTGCAGGAGTCATCGTGCACATGGGTGTCATTTCAAGGCGTGGCTGTCATCAGTGATGCAACCGTAATGCTGGTCTTGGAGTGAAAAATTAATAACAACTGCATGGATTCGTGGATGTGCATGTTGGCAGGGCATCGTAAACGTAGTCAAAGGGAAGTGAGAAAAGGTCTGGAACGGAGGCAGAAAGACGAAGGATCCAAATTTGACCCTCGTAGATTTTGCCTGTCTTGTCACCATGATGAGATTGATAAAGGTAGGCACAGAGTTCAATTCACGAGTGTGAGAAGCAACACAAGAATTTCACCCAAAAAGATGTCTATCATTTGAGGAAAAAGTTGCTTTGCATCCCGATCAGAGAACGTTTTGCCTCATGTTTGTAGGTTCTCTGGATGTTTATTTTACAGTCCAGATCGATGCACAACATCAATTGTCAAGACTGTAAGTCATGTTTTTTCCCTTACTGATGTCAATACAAGTTGATCAATGCCATGTTGAAAATTTAAGCAACCCACTGATTTGCATGGCAAGCAAAACTTGTTGTCTCTCTTTGATGTTTGTTTCTGTGTTGTACGAGTCAACAGTTCCTTTATTCTTTTTAAAACAGGTGGAGAACTGGGGTGCGGCAGGTACATTGTGAACTACGGACATGACTTGATTCGGAGATCTCGTCACATGGATGGAGGAGCCTTCAAGTCCTGGGTGGACTGGAACATAGTGCTCGGAGCCGGGACTCTGTACAACGTGTCTTTTTACATTCACGAGAACAGAACCAACGAGACACCCATACGGATCCAGGTGAGGGCTCAGTCTTTGCTGGTTGCATGTTTTCTTTTCAGGTACGCAAAGGCGTACACAAGAACCATTGGCGCAATCTGTTCTTCAGGTGTGGGAGCCCATCTCAACTCTGCAAAACTCGTTTGCGTTGATTGGAGAAGAAAGGATTGCACTGCCATCTCAGAGTGGACTCCATCAGGTGCGCACACTTATTCTGAGGTCATTGTCTGCACCAAGCAGAAAAGCAAATTGTCAAACAGCGAACCGTGCAACACTTGAATTGCAGGTGCGATTGACTGCTCAAATGAGGGTGACTACAGACTCCAGATTGGGCTGGACATACGAAGCGAACCTGGATCCAATTTCCTTTGATTTTGAGATGGACTTCCCCCTTTACTTCCGTTCTGTCACTGACGACGAAGGTTTCCCACAAGTCGGTCGTGTGTACCAGTTCAACAACCTGACCTACCCGGCCAGACACTCAATAAAAGCAGGAGTTTTAGCAGGTAACATTAGAAACCGTTTTACTGCTTGGTTATTTTAGACAACACTTGCAAATATTTGCGGGCCTTGAGCAAAAAAGTGAACAGTCGAACAAATGTGCGTGCGAGTTCACGTAAAACCTGGAATCACACACAATCTTCTGCGCACTGATCTAATATTTTGTTTTGCAGTGAACATGGGACCTACAGGAGCAACCGGTGCTACTGGTCCAACGGGGGCGACTGGTCAGCGCGGAGTTCCCGGTGGCCTTGGACCCCCAGGACCTCCTGGCGCCTTGGTCACCGTGAACGGCTCCTCAACCATCGTATCGGTTCCGGGGATGCCTGGACTGACTGGGGCAACGGGTCCTCTTGGTACCTTTTTCCTTTTTATCCAAAAAAGGAACAACATAAAACAAGAATAACTGTGGATTTTATACGCTCAAGCTCACCACTCAAACGAGGCAGTTCACACGTGACTGGAGAAAGGCGTTGCGCTCTTTGCTCTCCAGGACCCACTGGGGCCACCGGAGCTGCAGGTCCGACTGGAGCGACAGGGGATCCAGGGCGTCCAGGGTCCGTGGGTCCAATAGGCACACCTGGAGAAGTTGGGCAGCCTGGGCCACCTGGAGCCCCAGGACAGCCTGGACCACTGGGTTTCTCCGGACCTGCTGGCAGAGCTGGAGATCCTGGAGTCACCGGACCCGCGGGCGCGACTGGGAGACCGGGTCCGGCGGGAATCCCTGGCAGCGACGGCAGAAATGGCCCTCCGGGTCCCAGAGGACGAGACGGCTCACCCGGAAACTCAGGTATTTGTGTGGTGGGTTGTCAAAGTGCCAAAAATCCCATTGAAACACACTGACGACAAAAAACACAAAGAATTGATTTCCCACGAAAGCTTTCGATGAATAAATATCCGTGCGATGGTGAAGCTCGATTTGTGCTGGTTATCATTTGAAGAAGAATTGTCACTGGCTTTTGCAGGAGCCGTTGGGCCTGTGGGACCGAGAGGAGAACCGGGATCCCCCGGCACACCTGGATTTCCGGGAGCCCCCGGTCCACGCGGTCCACCTGGGCCTCCAGGCAGCTCCGACGGACTTCCAGGTGTGGTAGACTTAAAAGCAACCTCCGCCGCCCCCTCTGAAGGAAAACGGTTTTGGTGTGCTATTTTGGAATGTTGACGTTGTTTCTGACAAGTTTGTTGAACGCAAAATTACTCGTTTGTCCAGCAACACCTCCAGTTCCGATACTTCCCTGCAATGTGTCGTGCCTTTCAGGAAACGGTCAGGTCGGAGCCCCTGGTGTTGCGGGCCCTCCAGGTCCTGTGGGGTTGCCTGGGCCTCCTGGATTTCCTGGTGCAACTGGACCGTCAGGTAAGAACAACAGTCTGTGATTATTTGACGACAATATTACCTGTCGGAGCAAATTCATTGTGCCACACGTTACTTTGCGTATCACAGGAGCAAATGGTATTCAAGGACCTGAGGGGCGTCCAGGAGCAACTGGACCACCAGGGCAGCCCGGTCCGGATGGACTTCAAGGATCCAGAGGGTTTGACGGAGGACCAGGCGCCACAGGGTTCCCTGGTCCTGTTGGAAACCCTGGACGACGTGGACCCCCTGGACTGGATGGGAGTCCAGGCCTTGACGGAACACCAGGGCGCCCGGGAGCACCCGGCCTTCCGGGACGAGGAAGTGTTGGGCCACCGGGAGTGAAGGGCAACCAGGGTGCAACTGGTGAACAAGATTGCTTTCTTTCGCTCACATGAGGCTGGCTCACACGAGGGTGTTTAACGTTTTCGTAGTCTATAAATTTTACCAGAGGACACGAAAGTTGTTTCTCTTTCCGAATAGGTAGAGCCTTCAGCGTGGCTGCTGCTTTGTACAGGACCATTCCGTTTGCAGGTATTCCTGGTTTTCCTGGACCTTTGGGTCCTTTGGGGCCACCTGGCCGGTCCGGACGGCCTGGCACACCTGGTCAGAGAGGGCTCCCAGGAACTCCCGGAACACCTGGATTCGAGGGGCCTCCAGGACCGCCCGGTTCCCCAGGCACACCAGGAAGACTGGGACTAACAGGACCCAGAGGTGACAACAAACTCTGAACTGGCTCCCGTCTTTGGAAATAGTTGAATCTTGTCTTTTGTCAAAACCTGAGGGAACCTAAACATCTCCGCTTCAGGATTTACGGGCAGTCCAGGACCGCCCGGTTTGCCTGGTGTCGCTGGAGTCGATGGAAGCTTGGGCGCCACGGGAGCCACCGGTCCGATGGGGTTTCGTGGGTTGCCCGGTGAGAAGAACAGCCACTCATAATGCTGCATTCGAGACAAAATCCCTTGACATGAAATTCGAACACAAAATGACAACTCGACTGTTGGTTCGTTTACTTCCAACGCTGAAACAGTCACAAATGATTGAGACTGGAGCCACTTCCTGTTTCAGCCTGAAATTGTACCTGCATATCATGCGTTCTGATTCCTATTGTGTTCCCAGGACCCACTGGTGTGACGGGCCCTTTCGGCAGGACCGGTGCAACTGGAGATTTGGGTTTCACGGGTCCAACTGGACCAACAGGGTCCACTGGATCTCGAGGACCAACTGGAGCCACTGGACCATCCGGACCTCCAGGCTCCAACGGTGAGTGCGCTGAACACATTTGTGAGAAGTTCTTGTACAGACTGGAATCGTGCAAATTTGACTTTTGATGCCGCAAAGCTGTTCATGCAGTGGAGATCTACCGCTTTGCGTGATTCAGGGGGAGACATTTGTGCATTCATGCATAAGAGAAACGTACAGACACTGAGCTGGAGTGAGTATTCAAGAAAAAGCAGCAATTAGTCACTGCATTAGGGAAGTATGTGCCCATAATATTTTCACGTTCAACAGACCACAGACGAGAGTGACAACTCTATCTATCATGCTGGTTTTATGGACTGAAACAAAAGTATTGATTTTCGATTGATCCAGCACGGATCACATCCCTTTCATGTAACTTGGACCCAATCTGGTCAGCAGCTGTGGGCTGTAATTACGGTGCGAGGGCGAAATGCACACGTACGTACGGTGCCCAAGAGGACGAATGCAAAATGAATTTTTGACATGATGAGCGTGCATTGCATGCACGCTTGAAATTCAATTCGCAGGAGGAACTTCTCAATTTTTGTTGAAACACGAGAAAAGTTGGTAAGAGGAAAACCATCTCAAATTGGACCAGTTTGCTTGAGGAACTGACTTGAACAAATGCTCAAACAAAATGTGAATCGCAAATTATGCTCGGCCTTCCTGTTGAAACGTGATTCCACTGACTCAAATCTGATACGGATCTGAGGTTCTTCGTTACAGTCACGGATTGGCTGCAATTCAAGCAAGAAAACTTTGGAGAAGGCACATGCAGGCAGCATTAACAACCGTGGAATCGAGGCATTTCGAGCGGAAATGAAATTGAAAGTCACGATTTTTGCAGAAGGCATTGGACGTATCGATTATTTGGGCAGGGAGCATTCTTGATATCCGTTGCAGATTTGGGTGAAAATCATGATTTGGACAACAAGGAACTTTGCTCTGTTCATTCTGAGTGCTTGCGTCCATGTGCCAGGAATTCCAGGGCAGATTGGACAAAAGGGACAGAAGGGAGAAATGGGGGCGCAAGGACTGGATGGGTTCCCCGGAGCCGCAGGAGAGGAAGGTCCGAGAGGTCCACCCGGAGCACCAGGGCCAACTGGAGGAACTGGTAAGACTTAATTGATTTTATACGGTTCACCGAAGTGAAAAAACTTGACCTCAACTGCCCATAAACACGCAAATCAAAGGTGCAAAGCGTGTGTGTTGATGTACAGTCCTTTTTTTCAAGGGAAAATACATTCAGACTGAAATTTGTTTGCCAGATAAACGCAGTGCGTTTAACTTGGATTGTTGTTGGACTCATTGGACTCAGACAAAGCACTTTCTGCAGGTCTGAGAGGTTTCCCTGGATTCAGTGGTGCGACGGGACCACAAGGTGTCATGGGCCCAACAGGAGCCACTGGTCAGAGGGGGCTGACTGGCGAGCCAGGAATCAAAGGCAGTAAGGGCGAGGCAGGAGGTCCTGTTGGACCAACGGGAGGCACTGGACCCAGGGGGCCGACTGGTGCTACTGGTTCAGTTGGGCTGCAAGGTCGAGACGGACCAACTGGTGCGACAGGTCCTCCGGTGAGTGAAAGGGAACAAGGTAAAATTGCCCCACACGAAATGAGCCACATCAAGCAGATTCGGGTGAGCCTTTGTCCCAAGGACTGAAATTTTTCCCTGCTTGAAGACAGACTAAGTCAAGCAGGAGCAGAAGTTTCGACAAAGTTGCAACTCCTTTCAAACGGGATTTGAGATCCCCTCACGAGCATGTCTCGCTGAGGTCAAGACCTGTACAAAAATCCGTCTGAATTGGGTGCCCCACACAGCGTTGTGCAGGCACCAGTTTCGATCCAAAATAGTTGTGGTTCAAATTGAAAGTCGCGTGCAGGAACAGGCAAGGCATTAATTGAAGCTGCGCACGAATCGCAGGGCCGCACCGGTGGAACGGGCCCCCGAGGCGGGTCGGGCGCGACGGGACCGATGGGTCCGCCCGGACGCTCAGGCCCGACAGGAGCCAAGGGAGAGCGGGGAGACGCCGGGTTTCCTGGGCTGGGTAATCCGGGAGCACCGGGCAGGACCGGACAGAGCGGTGCTACAGGGGCGTCCGGACCAACTGGGGCCACAGGTATGCGACTTCTTTGTACGTACCAAGCAACCTCAGATTGCACAGCAGATGCTCCTGAAGTCTGAGAACTGCACAACAAATGACATACCAAATTGCACACATGGTTTGAGTTGAATCTTGTGTTGTTTCGTTTGTGCAAAAACCTTGTTTGCATTTTTTGCAAGAAAAGAGCATAATGGGACGGGGTTGTTTGTCTCCAGGTTTGTCAGGTTCAACCGGTCGTCCTGGACCTTTTGGACCTCAAGGACCTCAGGGAATCAAAGGCGACAGAGGTGCCACTGGATTTCGTGGTGCTCCCGGAATCCCAGGTGGTCAAGGCGATCCCGGCATCCAAGGTCCGCCGGGTCCCCCAGGACCAGTTGGAGGTTCATCCCCGGGAAGTGGTCCAATTGGACCCACAGGTGCTACAGGACCCATTGGACCAACAGGCTCCACAGGTGAAAACGGAGAACGGGGGTTCATGGGTCCAACAGGAGCGACGGGCAACCCAGGACCCACGGGTTCGACCGGTGCTCGAGGAGTTGACGGTGAACCAGGCTCCAGAGGACCTCGTGGACCGACGGGAGTCACAGGGCCACGGGGCAGAACTGGTGTGAAGGGGGAAATTGGGGTGCGTGGATTCGCTGGACCGACAGGTGCTACAGGAGGGCGGGGGCCGACAGGCGCCACGGGACAGCGCGGCTTCGCCGGAGCCCCTGGGGTGGACGGTCGGCCCGGTGCTACGGGCCTACCTGGTGTGAGAGGAGAGCCTGGAAGACGAGGAGAAACTGGACCTCGTGGTGCGACTGGTTTGCCGGGACATCACGGACCAGAAGGTCTGTATCGTGATGCAGTCTTCAAGGGTTTTCTTGTGTGTTTGGGATCCAGCAAAGGGAAAGCGTTTCAGAGTATCAGCGAACAACTGAAACCAGTCAATCCAGAAGTGAGGGCAACATAATTTTGCTGTCTTCCTTCGGAAAAGAATCCGACGGGCACTTCCAACAAACCCGTGTTGCTTTCAGGTGACAGAGGAGCGACAGGTTTTCAGGGACCAGTCGGTCCGAGAGGACCTTTGGGTCCCACAGGAGCGTCCGGCAGCCGAGGTCCCACCGGTTCCACTGGGTTCCCCGGACCCCCTGGCAGGGGCGGACCGACAGGTAGCACTGGCCGAGCGGGCAGCACAGGCGCCACGGGAAGAGGCGGTGTACCCGGCCGCTCTGGAGCCACAGGACTCCCAGGACGAGCTGGGGACCCAGGTCCTCCCGGCCGGCTGGGGCCTCAAGGGCTTCCAGGAGCAAACGGTGAGCTGGAAGTTGGTGCTCTTCTGGGAATATCATTTGAAGTTTGAAACACTGAAAGAAATTGCTGTGTGTTGTTTCACAAAGATCGCTGCACCTGGATCTTTCAGGACCACGAGGGGAATCTGGAATCCCTGGTTTGCCTGGCCAGTCTGGCGCGACAGGTCCTGGAGGTCCAACTGGAGCAACGGGACAGTCAGGTCACCATATTCTGTGTCACCATTTTGCACACTTTCGTTGTGCATACAACGTGAACAGACATCCAGAAACGTTTGCGCTCAGGTGAAGGCTGCACTGAAACTGCCACTCTGCTCAAACTCAAACACCTTCATGTACACTTTGCGCAGGTCCCAGCGGTGCGCCCGGCTCTCCTGGTGGGCGAGGACCAAGTGGACCCACTGGAGCTACCGGACCGGCTGGTCGGACTGGAGGCAGCGGGGCAACAGGGGCGACAGGACCGACCGGATCACCCGGAGAAACGGGCTTCCCAGGACGTCTTGGAGCAACCGGCATCTCCGGTGTACCGGGATTCCCCGGACAGCCTGGTGTGTGAAGTGTTTGTTTGCGTGTACACTGTTTCGTCCGACCAACTGTTTTCAAAATGGATATGAAGCTAATTGATTGTTCAAAAATGATTTCGATGTGTTTGGTGCGTTTTAATGGAAGAACTTTGTTCACATCGAAATGGATTTATGTTTGCAAAGATTGCTTGTCTTGCAAGTCATTTATTGACACGAACAATCAGGTCAAACTGGAGGAACTGGATCTCCTGGTCCCACTGGTGCAACGGGCGCTCAAGGAGTCGCTGGTCGAACAGGAGGAACTGGAGATACTGGACCGAGGGGACCAACCGGTGCCACAGGCTATCCTGGCCCGACTGGCAGAACAGGAGGCACAGGCCGAAGGGGATTTGCTGGGGACACCGGTTCTACAGGACCCACTGGTGTTGCTGGAGCACCCGGAAGACCAGGTGACACTGGTGGCCCTGGACCAATCGGAGAACCAGGACCTCGGGGCTCACCTGGTAAGAACACCATGTTTCAAGAGCAGATGGTTTTCTCCAAACAGTGGGTCTGGGATTGCACGTGCACTGATTGTCCAAAATGTGCAGATAGTGAACCTTTTTCACAGGGAACCAGGGTCCGAGAGGTTTTTTGGGGCCAACAGGAGCAACTGGTCCGTTTGGTGAGACAGGTGCTACAGGAGAGTCAGGCACTCCTGGGAGACCCGGTGCCACAGGTGTGTCGGGCATTCCTGGTCGACCAGGACCAACTGGTAAGTCCTTGTATGCAACGGCAAAGTTTAAGGATTGTACAAGCTGCCTTATTTTTCACGGCCAACAGATTCAATCAACGGAAAGGAAAAAAATATTTTCATAATCAGGACACAATTTGAGGAGCGGGGCTTCAAGACAGATAGACAAACACATCCACTCCAAAACATGCACACACACATACATACACAAGCACACAACAACAACAACAACAACAACAACAACAACAACAACAACAAGGAAACAATTGGAACAGGTTCGACTGGGTTCATGGGCTTCACGGGAGCAACAGGCCCGTCTGGAATTCCCGGGTTCCACGGATCCACGGGCCACACCGGATTTGACGGCCCAATCGGACCGCCAGGACGCCTCGGTCCCGAGGGACCCACGGGTGGCACTGGTGCTGCTGGTCCGACGGGGGCCACAGGCCTTGCTGGTCCTCCTGGCAGGCAAGGTGAGGTCATTGCGTCTTGCTCCTTCAAATTCCACTTCACCTCTGCATTTGGCATTGTTGCGTGTGCATTCTGCTTTCCTAAAGCAGATTCACTGTGCAGTGCTCAATTGCACGGGCACAAATGGAGTGTCTCATGCAACATTAAGAGGAGTTGAGCTCTTGGTTCAACCCAACAAAGATCTGAGATCACTGGAGTCTATGTTTGTGCATGTGGCCTCAGAGGCTTTGCGCCAAGTTTGTCTGCAAGTAAGCATCACAGCTCAGCATGTGTGTGTGTGTGTGTGTGTGTGTGTGTGGTGTGTGTGTGTGCGTGTGTGTGTGTGTGACGAGCAAGTACCAAAATGATTCAATTGGGTGCTTGTGTTGTTCAGGCGAGACTGGACTGGTCGGTCCCCGAGGATTTTCTGGAGCTCCGGGACGCCCTGGGGAGCTTCCAGCTGGTAAGTCCCCGTGTGCCAGAGCAAAACGAACTTGTACACGTGCACAATGCAGGTCCGTAGACTGCACAACTTGGTGCTTCCTTTTTTGTGACAGATGTTGACGAATGTGCGATCGGACATCACGGGTGCCAGCAGCTCTGTCTGAACACCTTCCTCTCCTTCGTGTGTTCCTGCCTTCCTGGGTACCGACTGAGCCGAGACCAGAAAACTTGCATCGGTTTGTCATCTGCCACTATTTCGCACAATTGCCGTTACTCCAGCAAACTTGCTCACGGGAAAACCTTGTGCGAACTTCTGTTTTCACAAGTTCGCTTTTTGTGTCAGATATTGACGAATGTCAGGAGCTGCTGCCATGCGAGCAGGGTTGTGTCAATGTGATCGGCAGCTACCAGTGCAACTGCGGGGAAGGCTTCGTCTCAGCCAACCCGCCTTCCAACTCCAAGTGCAGAGGTAAACTTCTTCAGAAATTGAGGCCGGAAACGCACTGAACGGCGTGGTACTAACTGAACAGAGGGACCATGCGCCTGGTTCCTCTGTTCAGGAACCAAATTCGGGTACGACACACTGCTTGGTGCTCTTGCTAAAAAAAAATCAGTTCAGATGTTGCATCTTTTGAATCCGCTCTGAAATCTGCCAAAACTTGGGGAAACCCCCGAGCTGTGAAAGGAATCCCCAAAAAGGACCTGGTCCATAGATCTGTTGATTGCCCCCACAAATGGCTCTGAGAAACTGTTGGAGGGACGAACCGCTTCGTCCCTGTTTTTGGTGATGGACCCGCAAATTTAGCCCTGTTGGATACAAATGAACAGAGTTGCAAAGTTGAAATGGAAACAGAATGGTGTGTGTCTGTGAGACATCAACAGTACTTGAAGCAGAGGAACTGGGACTCAAAAATTGTGGGACCGGTGCAAGAAAGAAAAGAAAACCCCCAGAGGAACAGAGGGTGTTCATCCCGTGCAGTGTGTCACAGGCCTGACGCCGCGCAAGTTCACTCTAGAACGTCACAACTCTGGCATCGTCACTTTGCTGCGTGCAGTTCCAAGTGAGACAAAGCAGAGTGAGCATGGCCAAGCAAACTACCGGTAAACCACGAAACCCGCGTGTAAGCCGCACTTTTTTTGCACCAGCTTTGCATTGCAAAAAGTAGGGGTGCAACTTTTGTCAGGGAAATTGCAGTCAAAAGCACCTCTTGACAGAAGAAAAAAGCCACACCAGAAAAAAATTCTCATGAAACTCCCAAAAATGTGACCCTCTGGAGAACAAAACTCTTGATCATGACAAGTTGTCGGCTGAATATGGACGACAAGTGTTGAGAAACTGATATTTTTTCAAAAAAAGTGCATCAAAATATCTGTATCTTATTTTGGTGTTGCCAAACTGATCAGAAAGCAATACTGTAAAAACAAAAATGTGCACACTAACTTTTGGGGTAAAACTTGCGACTTGTACACGGAGCTTTTGCGGTCGTCCAGCATCACCAACTGACTCGTGTGTTGAACACGCAGCTTCACCGAAATGTTGCTGTTGTTTTTTGGATTTTCAACAAGAAATGTCTGTTTTGTTTGAAAGACATCGACGAGTGTTCGCTGGAGGAAGTGTGTATGAAGAGTAGGTGTTGACATTTGTACTATCCAAATTCTTTCCCATGCTGAATGAACAGCACACAAATCTTCTGAGCACACCTCAGCACACGCACTCAACCTTCATTCAGCGGGTCCTTTGATGTTTGGGGTCTGACCTCATCTGCTGGTTGGTGGGTTGGGAGGATTGAACCTGACCAGTGGGGAGCCCCTGGACCCGCTACATGGAGTGAACAGATGTTTGAATTGATCCACAATTTTTATTTTGCACCTTGCACACACCGACCAAGCACAATTGTGGGCACACTTTGACCCTGGAGACACTTTCTGAAAGCAGTAAATTTTTCAGTTCGCGAGATTTGATGACCATTTCAGTTTCCCTGTGTCCACATACAGTTCTGTGTTGGCGTGCACTTGTCCAAATGTGGCAATGTGCTCGTGTGTGCACTTCTGCAAATGTGTGCAGGTGGGAATATGCACAAGTGCATGTGCACACGTGTAAATGTGTACTTGTACAAACGTGCACTTGTTTGAGTGAGTGATTGTGGTTGTTCTCAGAGCATCAGTGGCTCGACAGCCATGCAGAATGCGACTGATGAGTCGCAACATCGGAGAGTATGACATTCACAAACAAATGCATGCTGCTGGACCAATCGTCATCGTTTCAAAGCAAACATCAATTTCAATTGAGAATTCAACTGCGCATTCAATGTACGTTTCAACGCTTTAAAGATGTGGATGAGTGTGCATCGTCCGGCTGTTCCCAGAGCAGCTACATCTGCATCAACACGTACGGAGCGTATCAGTGCATCTCCGCCAACTTCGGCTTCAACAGCTTCAACAACCAACAGAGACGTGTGTACAACAAAATACTTTCCCCTTTCAAAGAACAAAAAAACCTGTTTGAAAATGTTGTCTGAACTCCAAACTTGCTTCTCACCAAAACAGAGAAGTTTGCGTCTTGCTTGCTTCGATCTGGTTTGTGTGAGCGTCTGAGCCACCAGGGATCCAAACTCCAAACTTGACGAACAGGGCAAAGTCAATGGCCCTTTCGTCTGGAGTCGGGGTGGACACGGGTGGGTCACTATTGAGCCGCTGGCAAAACGGATCCACATTGAAAAGAAAAAAAAAAGATTCCAATTGTTTCTGTCCGTGCCGGCTGCCTTCGCCTGGACAGCAATGTTAATACTTCCGACTTTGGACCAAGCAAAGATGTCTTTCGTACGTAATGCCAGTTTCAAGATGGAAAGGCTTCAAGGAAAGAGGGTGGCCACCTCCTGCCCCTTGGGCCTGCCAACTCAGACATCTCTTTCTGTTATTTTCTCGCTCAGTTGAAGGCGCGCCAGACTTTGGCGGAGGGCTCGGTCACAGGCACGGCTGGTGGGAGAATGATGTCGTCGTTTGGATCATCTTTGTCATCCTGGCCATTCTTGTCCTCGTCATCATCGTCCTCACCGTCACCCACGTTCGTCTTCGGAGGAGGATGGAGAGGAGATATTTCACAGACTCTGTGTCTCCTTCTCCTGTTTCCTCACGACCTTACTCAGCGTCTCCGTCCAGATCCAGTGGATTCTCAGATCTGGATCTGGCGGGCGTCCACGCAGCGCCCACCCTGAGTGGATTCTTTTCCAAGAAGACTGACTCACCACTCTTGGACGCCCAGTCGAGCAGTTCCAAGTCAAGCCAAGATAGGTCGTCACACATCTATGATAATGTAGGTGCTATCATGTACTGACCGAACAGTGATTTATGTCTTTCACACATGCATGCTGGTCACCTTTTTTGCAACTTTTGCCACGTATTCGTGCAAATTCGCGTCAATGCAGATTTGATTGAATATTTGAGAAACTGTGACTTGCTTTTTTGCTGTCAGCGCAACCCCACCCAGCACATTTTACGTGACGTTCTGAACGGTCCAACGTACCCTGCAACTTTGATCTTGTTTGATTTGGAAATGTGTCATTTCTGTTGTGATTGGTGGCGATCAAGAAACAGGATTTTCAACCAGCAAGAGCCAAAAACGCAGATGTTCAGGAACGAACCGCTAAATTTCTGCACAGTTCAATCTGAGGTTGCTGCTCCGGACCTTTCACCTGGAAACCTGATGAAAGAAAATCAGCATGAACGAGACTGGAAGAGAAACAGGTGTGTTGTGTGAGGGATGTTAAGCACTTCTGTTTGGCAAGAACAGCAGTTGTAATGACATTAAACTTTGTGCGTTGTGTTAAAACTCCTTGGGGGGAGGGGGACAGTTTCTTGTTTGATGATACAAAGCGCGTCAGACACGATTTCAGGATAGCGGCCAGCGTGCGTTTCGAGCAGGTTTATTTTTCTTCAAATTGCGAGGCATCTGCCGGTCTGTTTCTGCAAAACTAACCCCTTTCAATGTGAGAAATATCAATGTCTTCCAGTAGAACACCAAACACTGCCGAGTCTGAGGGTCGTCAATCTTCATCAAAACTTCGGTTGCTCTTTTGGAAGGCACTTTTGGTACCGATGTCGTTGGTTCCAAAAAACAACAACAAAAAAAAAAAAAAAACCAAAAAAAGAAAAACACAACCAAACAAAAAACAACCTGGTTCTCGTGTGCAGTGAAACAAGGCGATTGGGCATGTTTTCCTCAAGTGAACAAGCAAAAACTCGAAAACTCGTAGTGCGTTTACAAGCAAAGTTCTGCAGGTGCAATGTCCAAAGTGCGCCCCTTTGTGCGCCTCCTTCGTACACCCACCAACGCTGCACTGCAGCACTGGGACATCCTGGCGTATATGACCATTTGCGAAAAATTTTGTTGTTTCAACACGTTCCAACCACGTACTACATGTAGAGTCTTCTCTTGCTCCAAAGATCCCACCAAGACCATTGGATTTGGCGGGAACACCAGATCGCAGCAGCGGCGGAGGCTGCAGCATTTTCCACGACACCGACGCGTCACGTGACTCGTCTGCTACATGTGGCTCGTCTGCATTCTACAAGATACTCGTGCGAGAGAGCTTGTTTTGTCAAATTTTGGCCTTCCTAGCCAACAGGCGGTTTGGATTCTGTTCACGTTATGAACGAAGAGGTGTTTGGTGTTGACAAGAGGTGAGTTTGAGAACTATTTTAGTGAAGATTGCTCAATTTGTGCGAGTTTTCTTCTGAGGGCAAAACGTGGGATCCAACACCATGGTCATGCGTGCTGTGTGTAGACGAATGAGCAGTGTATTACGAGGGCACAAGTGTGCAATTTTTTACTCAAATCGCCGAAGACTCACTGGCAAATCGGGACAGAAGGGAAATGCGGGTCTGTTGTAGGCTGTGGAAAGTTGCTTGTGTGTGAAGGTTCTCAGTTGGAAGGTTGTGTTTTCTTGTTCCAAAATTGCCAAGAATCAGATCTGAGGCTTCAGTCCAGACCAGTCCAGTCTTGCCAAACATGAGCTGAACAATTTCCAGGGTTCCCACCGCACCTGGAAAACCTGGAAAAATAGGGCCAGACCTGGAAATCCTGGAAAACCTGGAAAAATGGGCTTTTTTTGGCAAAAACCTGGAAAAATATTTGACCTTACCCTGAAAAAGCCCAAAAGCCTTCAGAAAAAGCATCTAAAAATATGAAAAAGAGAGAAAAATTCTGCCTCAGGCAAGAGATCCTGGAATATTTTTTGAGTTTTTTTGGACAAAGGTTTAGGAATTATTGGTATTTGTTGAATCTTCAAACATGTAGTTCTCACAAGAAGAACTTATTTCAAGCTTGTGTATTGAGGACAGATAATAAATATCAAATATTTTCATTTGAACTGGTTGTTTTTTCAATTTATAAGAAACAAATATGATCAAGATTCCCAAATATACTGACAATTCAAAAAGATGTTGTATTTCTCATTTTATTTCACAAGTAAAAGCAAATCAATTTGTACCTTTGAAAAATTCAGGGGGGAAAGCATTTTTTTGCCTTTGACAACTAGAAGGACAATTTTCAGACAAGCTAGTTTGTTTTACTTTCTAAACAGTACAAATTATAAAAGTTTTTCTCAAAACTTGTTAACTTTTGCAAAAAAGGTTTTCTTTGTAAAAGGATACTTTGATTTACTTTATTTGTATGGAAAAAGGATGTACAAAGCCTGCAAAAAAGACAAAATAATACCTGGAAAAAACCTTGAAAACCTGGAAAAATCATGGAAATATCATGGAATTTTGTCAGTTAGCGGCAGTGGGAACCCTGAATTTCGCTTGTGTTGCCAGCTGAATTTGGCACTCGCCCTGGCGCTCCGTCCTGTTCTACAGTACTAGATCATCTTCTGCTCCGTTGAGTGCCCGGCCTGTTCTGTGCCTGTCACCATGCAAACAGGCAAAGCGAGTTCGAACTTCTCGTCATCTTGGGAATGGGAAGATCAAAGCTGCTGGTGGACAGCTTTTCAGGTTCGCAAGATGACGTACGCCAAGTGAAAAATGCGGATTTTAAGCCTCCGGTTCACCGCCAGGTCACTCTTCTGCTGGTGGCTGTGCACCAAGTGACTCTCGTGGCCCGGGGGGGGGGGTCACTTGGGCTAAAAAATGATCACTGTCAAATTCTGAGCCCAAAATTGACTCGATTCCCCCCAACCCAGGGTAAGCAGCCAAGTTACTCAAGAATTCCTCACCAGAAAATGATAAGCATGAAATTGGGAGCTGAAAATTGGCTGAGTGACTTGGCTTGTGATTTACCCAGGGGGGAGGGGGTGGGGAGGGTCAAGTCACTCAATTTTCATCTCACAATTTGATGCTGATCATTTTCAAGCCTGAGTGACTCGCCCCCCCCCCCCCCCCTGCAAGTCACTCAGCCTGGGACAATTTTCAGCTTTTCAATTTTCGAGTTACTTGGCAAAGCCGGTCGCGTGTGGAACTGCGGACTTTCCACAGCCTTGTTTGTGCCAAAAGAACGAAACAGTTCTGGAAAAGTAAGTAGTGAAAAGTCCCCCGCCCCCCCCCCCCCAAAAGGGAAGTATGAGGGATGTTCGTGAGCACTTCGATTCCCAGAAATTGTGGCAAGTGTGGAGTGCGCATTGAACACCACTTCGAGAGGGTAAAAACAGGGTGATTGGGAGGGGATGGGGGGGGGGGGTAAATGTCAACTCCCATCGACTTCGGACACTCGATGGAGTTCGAAGTGAAAACACTTTTGCTGGCAAACATACCACACTGCGATCTAAATTGCAACTGAACTTTCCATACATGCGTGCAGGTGTGGTTATTTTTGTTCGACACCATGTTCACTGTGATGATGTATGGATTTAATGGCAAACTTGCAACTGTGCAGCTGTTTTCAGCTGTTGTGTTCACGATTCATGTTGTTTGGATTCGAAAGTTCTCTTGTGTACATTTTTGGTCCGGTCTTTTCATCGCGAAAATTGCTCGTGCCACTGCATACGAGAGGTGCCAGACTTCCTCTCAACGTTCGCGTTCTGAGTTCTGACGAATCCTGTCACTGAGCCAGTTGTCAGTCACCCGTCTAACTTTGTACATCAGACCTGCAACATGTTGGAAATACTGCAACTGGCAGGCCAAATTATCTTGGCGTACCCACACTGGTACTTCTATTGTCAAATTTCATCATTTTCCGTCGCGCACTTGAACAATTTCCTGTGGTCCCACAAAAGTGACAGCACTGGATGATGGCAAAGATTTCTGGTCATCGGACGCATACGCACCATGGAGGGGGTTTAGCACGATTCGGTACGAGTATTCGGCGACAGCGATGTGCTGAACCTCCTGATTGTGCAAGACGCGCCGCCCGGCTCGATCCACATCAGGTTCCACTTCAGTGCACCAACACTTTTGTCTGTTTTGTTGTGAAGTTTGACCGCAATCAAAACGAACTTGACAAGAACTTGTCGAGATAATGAAACTTTTTTTCTCTCGCTGTACCATATACGTACTCGTACGCTCGTTCCAGTGTAATAAATGGAATACAAGTGCCGCGATTATCTTCAAGGGGACTTGAAAAAGTTTTTTGTCCGTGTTTGTTCCGGAATCGCGCTTTTCCCATTCATTCATGAGGTGACGCAGCGGTTTGCGACTTGATCGGAATGATGTCTTGTTGAAGAACTTCTGAGGAGCGGTCTCTTGTTTGTCGTGTTTGGGGAAATTTACAGGATGAGCACCAGCACAAACGAGTACCACACCTGAGCGAGCCGAATGTCCCTTTCCCCTTCGCTGAAAATCGCACCGAATGTGTGCCCACTGAATGTGTGTGTGGTAATATGTATGTGGTACTCGCAGCATGAGAAACTTGATGACAAACTGCACTTTAAGAGGTCACGACCAAATTCGTGGCACACGCGAAGTGTAACATCTAAATTGGGGAGTGATAAAATGACGCTGTTTCATTCGCCATTTCTTTTTCGTTGCAGGAGTTTGCTTCAGTCACTGAACAAGGGATTCAGGCTGGCGGCTTCCAGGTGAGCATGAAGTTTCTTCCCGTTTGTAACTACGACGTCAACAAGTGGTCCCACGCACACCTCCTTTTCGCGATGTCCGCTTTTAAGTTGCGTGGGGAGAAGTGGTCAGTCAGTCTGAGTGTGTCCAGCAGGCAAGGTGGGCCCTGTCTGCTTGGAAGACAGAAGCTGCTGCTTTTGCATCGCACTGCTGTGTTATTGGTTGGAACCAACCACAGGAACATGAACGAGCACTTTGTGGAATACTTGTGAAGATGCAATGTACGAGACTGAATGAAGTCGCTGTGGCAAGTGGCCCTCTCGAGGAGTAGGGCAGAGAAGACCGTGCACATGAATGGGGAAATAAAAGAGGAACACGCTCTTCTGAATCTGTCTGCTTGTTTCACCACACCGCAAGGCCCATGCTCGATGGACAAGGCTGGACGTGGAACCCAAGCATTGTGCGAGTCGGGTACGGTGTACATACAGGGTGGCCATCTCTGATAATACAGTGGCTTTGCCTCTTTCTTCCGTGGTGACGCAGTCCTGATCCTGATTCAAATTTTGGAAACACACAAGTGCACGATTTTCTGAGTTGGCAATGCGGGAGCTGAATTAAGAATGCCTATAGAACAAGGAAACTTCTGTTGTTTGACCGAAGAAGTGTCTCAGGATAAAAGGGACATTGGGCCGACCATGGCAAGCACACGTTGTGTGGTGCTGGAAATTCAAATCACTCGTTGGGGAGGAACCGTTCAGCCCAAGCACCGACAGAGTCCAGGTTTACCAGGTAAACTTGTATTGATCACTGTCGCAAACTTTTTTTTTGGCCTGTTTTGGCTGAATATTCCTGCGAGGAACTGTTTTGCTGCCAGACAAAGGGCTTTCTTCCAGTCACCTGGTGAAAGCAGCCTGATCTGGGCGGACGCGTGGGCAGCAAAGGTGTGTCTGTTGTTCGTGTGGGTCTGCAGCACTGCGTGAGCGTTTGACCTTTGATCAAGTGAGGCGACGGATCAGACTTAAAGAAAGATCCTGCGGATTTTTTTGGTTCAACTCAGTTTGACACTGTCTGTGTACAAATGCTTTCAGAAGAAATGAAGGAAATACATGTCAAAGACTCTGCTCTGTGGGAGTGGTGAGAGTTAACGAGGCGAATTTATGGCTCGTCCAGCGATGGAGTGCGTGCTGTCGAGATAATTTTGTCGGGTCATTTCCAGCCCCAGCAGCGATGTGCTTGAGAGGGAAAAAGCACCTGTGTGGGTTGGCTGACAATCAAGACAATACATCGTTTTGTTCATGTCCTCGCCTTTTTGCGGAGTGGCCGCAAGGAAGTTTGCAGCACATCCGATCCTGGATGAAAAAATATGGCACATCTAAAAGTCGTTCCGAGGATTTGGAACGGCAGTCCGTTCCATCTGCATCTCCCACTCAGATAGACAGCCTCGTGATTTCTCCAGTGCACTGCTTTTGGCCCGAGTCAGTTTGTAATCTGGATCTGCATCCATTTTGTACAAGCGTTGTGAAAACGTCAGAAAACGGGGAATCAACATCAGAGTGTCTGGGAGTGATGCCCCCTTCTCCTGAAAATCAATCAGGCGATTTTGGGCAAAGAGTTTCTGTGTCTCAGGATTTCAGGTTGGTGAGACCCCCCCCCCGCCCCTATCCAAGTGAAACTTGACAGAATCTGGCAAAGAATTTACATCTCGCAATTTAAGGTCAGGACTATACCCCGTAAAATGAATGAAATGTGAAAAGAATTCAATGTGGCAGCAAAATACAAGTTTGAATCTCAAAATGTGCCCGCCCCCCCCCCCCCGCCGAAACAACTTTTGCTGTCATGACCCATTTGGAAACCAGACGGTGGTCTACTGTCGTGAGGAAACCAGAATGCACATCAGAAGCCCTGCAACGTGCCGCACGTCAGATTTCTTGCAAAACATTGGCTCTATTCTTGAAATATACAATATCAGGATGCTCACAAATTCAAACATGCCAAAATCAGCAGCATTCTAGAAACATGTTTTTTTTTGCGGAAAATGGCCATGTCATTTGCTCGGTGCGTGTCAACACTGCTGAGCGTTCTTGTTTAGGATGTTTGGGAGCGACTGTTTAACGCTCGGGTTTCTTGTTTCTCGAGTCAGATGTTCAGGCGTCGGTTCAAAATTCAGGGGAGCAGGCTTCCGTCAGGACCGGTAAACATCAATTGCAGTCAGTTAACAAGTCTGTTGCCCTCGTCGAATTGGGATCAAGCGTGGGAACAAAAGGATCTTGGCCCGTTGTCGCCTTTGCTGGGGAGAGGAATGTAATTTTGATTGCACTGATCTCTTGTTTCTTTGCAACATTAGTCTGTCTCGGAGTCGAGCCCACGATCAACGCGCTGACCTCCGAGGCTTTTTCGCTGCATTTGTTCCAGCCTGCCGTGCAGGACGATTTGAATGCAAATCTCAGTGTGTGCTCTGTTTGATTTCAGAGGTATAGTAGTTACGCTGGTGGTTCACAACACCCACAGCCTGTGCGTTGGATACGCGGACATCCTTCAACCTCGCCGAGTGGTTGCGCTGCAGCCCTAGGTGCCCAAAATAACCAGCGAGTGACCGAGGTGAGTATCCCTGTCTTCTTGTGGTGTTTGCCTGAGTCCACAGTGTAGCGCGCGTCGATCTAGCGCTCACCCATCAAAAATATTTACGAGATGAGAAAGGGGAAAGAGGTTTCCTTTTGTCAAAGATTGATCGAGGATGAACAGGAGGTCTCGAAGAGATCTTCGTAAATCTTGGCGATAACTCCTGAGCTGCACTACGGTGTCGCACCCCGGATTGAGTTCATCACCTCGTGGCTGCGTCTGAACCCTCAACGTCCGCAGATATGGACAGAAATACGAGTGCACGCGTGTGTCTCAGGTGTCTTGAAATTGGAGCCAGCCTTTCACAGACGTTTGCAGGGTCGGGCGATCGCAGTCCTCCTGCAAAATCACTGCTTCTGTTCAAACTGTTTCATGTACTGATTCTGACATTGAAATGAACTGACATTTTGCGAGAGAGAGGTTCAGAAAGACAACGTTCAGTGCACGTCTACATTGTCGACATGCATTGACTTCTGCTGCAGATAGCGTTGCAACAAGTTTATGGTTTCCTACTCTTCGATTGTCTCCTGCTGACTGTGGAGGTGAAGACAAGTGTTTCATTTCCCTGAACGAAACAGGAGTTGCTTGCATGAATATCTGTGAACCCTTGATATGGCAATCGCCGGTCGCAAAGAAGTCACAACAGCGCTGGCTGGCTCTGGGAGGTGCAGAAGCACAAGGGTCTTCCAACTTGTGGATGTTCCTATTTCTCGTCGGGAAATGAAGGTGCACTAGGGGAGGGAGGATGGAGCTGCATGGTTCCATTCATTTCCCTGCGGAAGCGAAAACCGAGGCACTCAGGGGGTGGAGTGGGCCGCCATTCAGACTTCGTGTGTTGCGTACTTTGACGCTGGCAAACCGGAAGTTGCGCCCTGAATGTGTTCAGGATTCACGATGCACCCTGAACGTGTTCAGGATTCGTGAATCTTTTGTTCTGAGACGTTTGCAACAAAAGAGCCGCCCACCTTCCGCGGCACGAACGTCGGCTGGGGTGAGGCGCTCCTCCGGTTGGGCCTGGGCCGTCGCTGCGGCGCTGATTGCCTGTCATCGCCTCAAGAAGCTGATTGGAACCCGAGCCTCAGCGGAGGCGTCGTCAGGACGATCTGCGCAGCGCTGTTGACTTTGCCTTCAGGCTTTGGCAGAGATGTGCCATGATTTTCACGAGATTTGTTTCGTGCTGTTGATGACAACAAAAAAGTCTGAATTTTCTGTGCAGTCTTGTATCCATTGAAAAGCACCATTGCAGCCGGAGTTTTTTTGGTGACATTGAAATGGATGGATGTGATTGTGAGGTTTGGGAAGCTTTCCCGAAGAGGGCCATGCATACAGAAACTGAGCAGGCAAAACTGAGTGGAGTGGATTGTCAATGTGTGAAGTGTGAAGAGCAGTGCCACTGCAAGGAAGAACACTTTGCATGAAACCCCGTGACGGTAAAAAGCATGGCAGCAAACACGAAGCGATGATGAGTTGTCCGAGTACATTAATTAAGTTGTCGGCAGCCAGACTGTCTGATAGCACCGATAATCATCACCAAAATTGATGTGACTGTTGCAAGAACCATCCCAAAAGTTTCCACTCTTCATTATCTTCTGACTGCCGAGATAAGGTTGAAGTTTCTTTGGCATGAAAACTTGGTCACAAATATTGCACGAATCAGCGTTCAATATGTGCTCAGAATGAACGAGTGTGAACCATTCTTTTTCCCAAACCAACCACTGGTTTTGTTCCTTGGGAGGGAGGAAAGTACAAAGCAACAAAGTGTTGCTTGAGAGGAAAAGCAATGAACCATTTTTAAGCGTGTGGTCGCCCGGAGGGCCGTGTACCACACGCTTAATGTAATCACCATCAGTCTGTATGTGTGTCCGTCCATATGTGTAAAATGGGTCTTGGGGGGGGGTGGTTGGACCCGCTTTTGAAAAAAATGGTCAGTGAACATCACTGATCATTTCTGGCCATTTTTCCCAAAGTGGGTCCCTCGGGCGCCCCCCGGCCGCGGCGGTTGGGGGGTGGTGGTTGTGTAGTTGGGGCGGGGGGGGGGGTGCTGTGGGGGGG
>JAAUXT010078002.1_pt1 | contig 22660 bp, 27 predicted proteins | sample 7278171 | NCBI WGS metagenome assembly JAAUXT01 (sample SAMN14350112, study PRJNA611818) | marine sediment metagenome | isolation source: surface marine sediment (1.8m) | place: French Polynesia: Moorea | collected 2018-08 | reverse complement strand
TCATGAGCCGATCTGCCATCATGTTGTAGAAATAGGATCTCACACTCAGTGCAGTGAAAATGTGAAGTGCATTTCCCACCACTTCAGACTCAAAAAATTTACTTCAGTCTTGATGCAAAGCATCTCAACTGTCATAAAAAATTTTCGTCTGGCGTGGTGCGAAATGCGCTTCTCACACTGCACTGAGTGTGCGATCCCTGTCTTGTAGAATCTGCGGATGTTTGCGGATCCGTGTCATTACGGCCGCGCGCGCCGCTGCTGAACCCACAACAACGATAACGAGCTGTTTGCGCAGACCCCAACAATCGCCAAATTGTATAATTTAATGCCTTATTACATGACTTCAAAATTACTCCGACACAGCTTTCAAATTGACATTTCGTTTGTCTCTTTTTCGAATCGCGTTTTGTGCACCTGGAGCGAGAACACAAAGCTGTTCCCACACGACAACGCGCGCTGCGACAACAACGAGCGTCACCGTTACCAGGGCCCTTCGTCAGTTGCTACAATTTCTCAAGAGAATCTTTTTCGGAAGCCTTTAAGAAGACAAGCTGCTAAGCGGCGGTGACAGAGAGGAGGAAACAAGATGTGACAATTGGAAATATAGATATTGACCCAGCATCTCGTACAGGTAGCCCGAGGCAAGTGCTATTCACTGGGCTGATTACAAATTCTCCTCTCCGCAAAAAAAAAGGATGCGCGGCGGCGGCGGCGGTGAAGTTGATGAGGAAGGTGCAGCTAATTCTGGTTTTCTCCAAATTGCTTTTTCTGGGAGGAAGGGGACATTCACACCTGCAGACATCAAAGGAGCCTCGTCTCCACAGCCCGGGTTTTTCTCTGATCTTTATGGGTGGTCGAGAATGGAGTTCTCTAAGCGAGATACTATGCATTGAGAGGGACCCCAATCAATGTTTTTCATCTTTTCTAGTTTAATAAAAGTTTTCTCTGATTGAATGTTTTGTGTTGAGATGATTTTAATTTCCTGTCCGTGTTTTTAATGGCACCCGCGATGCATGGGAGCCTCGGCAGCTTGAAAAGCCCCAATTTTTGTTCCTCGCCTCTCGCTCGTAATATTCACTTCAATTACTGGCCCCTCAAAATCCATATTTTACCTGTGAAAAATTTGAAGATTTGCAGCGGGAATAATTCATTTGCCCCCGGGCTACGACTGCGATATTAAAAGTTCATTGCGCTAATGGAGGAGGTTCTGGGTTCGGTCGGCCATTACCTGTGAAACCCGCGGCCGGGACGTAGCGCCCCCCGCAGCGAAAAGGCGCAGGCTTCGATTCGTGATTTTTCATAGGAATTTAATGGTGCCACCAACAAACGGTGCCGTGCATGCCAAACACTCGATAAATTTTCAAGAGGAATTGAGTGTGTCCCTTCTGTTCTAATCTGCTTTTCCGTGTGTAAATTCTTCCTCGAGAGTCTGCGAAATGCTGGGAGGTGGTGAGAAAATCCGGATTAGCTGTACCTGCGGAGAGGGAGACTTTGAACGCGAGAAGGTTCCCCAGCCCCGGCCGGCCGCGGCGCCCTGAGCTCCCGGGGGGCTGAGCCGCAACAGCAGAAGGTGATTGGAAAACTCGGCAGTTTACCTCAAACACTCGCCAACAGCATTACAGCCTCTTGAAAGAGCCGAATCGCGGGATTACACTGCGCTCCCTCCCGGGGGACTAAGTGCTCATTAATGTAGCAAATCCGAACAGCAAAGCCCTCAATGTGGCGCTGGACAACACCTCAACAGCGCTTCAATGACTGTCCTGCTGAAAAGACGAATTTCTCTTCCGCCCCCCCCCCCACCGTCCCAGCCCTGTCCCCGGACCCCTCTCTCCCGGCCCTGTCCCCGGACCCCTCTCTCCCAGCCCTGTCCCCGGACCCCGCTCTCCCGTCCCTCGGACACCGGGCAACACGTCCGCCCTTCAAATCAACAGCCAGACGTAACACAATTCCTCTCTATTCCCCACATTATCCCATATTTCCCAGCCGCATTACGGCTCGGGCGGTTCGCTTCAGATCGCCCGGTGCGGTCCGCGGAGGAGGGGCGGGGGCGGCGGGGGGGGGGGCGGTCAGCCCGGGCCGCGCGGCCGCACAAAGCGGCGGCGCCATCGCTCATCCCGGGGCTTACGCCGCGTCGCCGCGACTCTTTGGCTGCGTAATGATTCCGTTGTCTCGGAACACCTGCGTCGGGTCGGGCCGGGCGGGCCGGGGTGCCGGGAGGGAGGCGCGCTTTCTCCGGGCGACACCTGTGCGACCGCGCGGCCCATCCGTCATCGCGGAGTCCGGCGAGCGCCCGCCTCACACCGGAGCGTCCGGCGTGCGAGCGTCACGACGCACGACGACGTCAACCGACGCAACGTAAATGGAAAAGAGAAGAGAGGCATTGCGTCTAATTTCAAGTCAGTTCTGCCAGGACACACACGTAACTGCAAACGCTTCTCCCTGCATGCCCACATAGAGATGCGTTTTGTGGAAGGACATGTGTTATTGTGGTTTGGCATGAGAGTGGCACGCCGCCAGCAGCGACGCAACGCCCATTGAGTTGTTGAGAGACGCAACACCTGACGCATCTGACGTCTGACGTGCATGACGTGACGCACCCGGTGCGCACGAGGCGTCGGGTGGAAACGGAATGCGCGTCACGTAGAGACGCAGGTGACGACGCCGAGATGCACGTCACGTGACGAGGAGGAGGAAAACGCCCCTTCAACTCGCGCCGTTTTCAGACTCAGATTCGCAAGAAAACGTATCGAGCTCAGTTTGGAACTGACGGGAAATGCTCCAGCCCACGCTTTTGACAACTGCGCAGCAGTTTGCACGAAGGGAGGGTTGTGTGTGTGTGTGTGTGTGTGTGTGTGTGTGTGTGTGTGTGTTACAGATTTGTACTGATTCACGTGCACCCAATGCTCTGTTGAAGTGAGAAACCAAGCAAAGCTGAACGAAGGAAGCGTTGCATCCCCCCAAAAGATTCCAAACCGAACAATGACGCGTCTTGAGAAGAATGAAGAATATGATACGATATCAGATGTGAGACAGATATCCTTCTGAATGGACATCGTTTTTAAGAACGCGATTGTCTTCCACTTTCTCGGCGGTGACTCACGCCCACACCGCACAATGTTGTCAAAGGCGCCGGGAGCGTGTCGCAGTGGAAAACTTTTCCTTGAGCCCCACATCTCACAGCGAGTAGTCACAAGTCACTCCGAGCCTGCGATTCAAAAAGTTTTGTCAATCGAAGAAATTTGCCTGTGATGTCTTTGAAAGTTCTCACGCCTGCAATCAAGCGCGATGTTCATCGGGAGAGATCAGGTTTCTACTTGCCATTACTTAGAACAATGACGATCGTTTATTCCTCCGCCTCGGCCCCAACTGCAGTGAATTTTGCAGACACACACACGCACACACACACACACACCGCGCCGGGCCCTCGGGACAGCCACTCACGTATGAGTAATTTCCTGTGGCAGTTTTGTCGGAGCCGATGATAGAATTTCCTCCCGTGGATCGAGGCCCGATTCAGCGCAGAAATAGGTCATCAGTGTTGGTTTCACTCAATAATTCAAAAAAGCGGAGTCTTCTCAATCCACGCAGCAATCCGGGTATTGTGCGGGGGGCGTGGTTAGTGGGCTGGAGCCGGGGTGGGGGAGAGCAGAGCACGGCTCTCGAGAATTTGGGGATTTTTTCTGTGCATTTTCTATGAGGGGCGTTTTTCTGCGCTGGTAATTGCATCGCGGATGAATCCGTCTCGTCTCGTCTCGTCGCGTCGCGTCGCGCTGACCCCCGGAGCCAACGCCTCCGCCCCGCGCCGCACCGCTCAAAGCGACCCGAGTAAATTAATAACAAAAACACCCCACCTCAGAATGTTCAAACTCCTCACAAAAAAAAATCTCTACAACCATTAGAGCGGTGAATAGCATACCAGTTTTGAATGAAGAAATCCCACGGGCAATTGAACTCGAGTTGGGGAACAGAGGATCTGCAGTTCCATACGGCGCGCATTAGAGTCTCACCCTTTCATGTTCGCGCTCATTGTGCGGGGGTAATTCCCCAGTTTTCGTGCACCAAATTACACAGAGCGTCCGAGTAAGTGGCAGACTGAAGCTACCAGTCAATTTCTGCATTTTAGCAAACTTTCATTCGATTTCGCATCAAAAGAAGAAATGCGCACTTGAGCCCAGCACTCACCACACTCTCATCTTTTGGAATGAGAGAAAACCGTCAAACTGTGTTTTTTGCAAAGAATCAACCCGAAGAAAATAATTTCACCCGTCACTGCGTCCAACTGTTGCTGAAAAATACTTGTGGCCAAACGTCGTCCTCCAATGCAATTCCACAACAAGAGCGAGCCTTGGGTGTGCGGAGCGTACACCAACGCACAAATCTTTGCGTGCGTGCGTACGCCGTTGAACGAACCACGAAAATCCCGTTGACGTTGGCGTTCACTCTCACCGTTCTTGCTTGCTAAAACGCAGTGAAAGTTGCCAAAAAACAAAATCGGCCGAGGAACAAGTTTGCAGAGGTTTGCATACTCAAATTGTTGCAGTGACAGTGCCTTGAGCTTGTGTCTCTTTGCTCAATCGCGCAGGTACGAGCACTGCAGCACAGATGAGACCTCTCGCTTGGCCCTAGTGGAATCTCATTCAGTGAAGATTACTCAAACTCGAAGGGTGTTGTCACAGTGGCGGAACTCGTCTTTGTTGTAGGATTGGATCGTGATACACAGGACAGCATGTCTCACACGCGCACACGGACACGCGCAGTGTGTGTGTGTGTGTGTGTTCCTCACACACAGCACACACACACAAACACACACACACACACACACACACACACACACTTGTATATCCTCAACGCAAAAGAGGGGCTCTCAATTGTCTGAGCCTGCCCCAAAATTTGACTAGTCGTGGCACCAAAAAAAACTCTTGACCGTGGAAGGATTGGACGCACGTCAAGCCTCAGCTCAGCGCCTCTGTTCGCTCGACGTTCCCAGGATCTCGGAGGGCCGCTCCCCTGAGAACCTCCCCGACATACCTCTCGCCTCGCGCTCACACAGACGCCTATTGTCCCCGTCACGGACGCTCCTCACTCGACGAATATTTGCGAGCTACGAAGTGATATTTGACTATCATTTCATAGCCACCTGGCAAGAGAACCTCCATTGTTATTGCACCAGAACCTGCCTGTTTGGAGGCTTTTTAGGTTTGTAGCCAGCGACTTTTAACAGTAAAGTTATGTGTCCTCTTCCTCGCGGTGTGAGTGAGGAGAAAGGTGAGTGCGCTCCGTGTGTGTGTGGAGGCACAATGAAGGTGGGACCCCGGGCTTCCTGTTTGATATGGCGCTGTTTACCCATTACGTGACGCTTTCAATCTCAAAAACACTGCGTCTGTGAGACACAGCCGGAGCTTCTATCATTCCCAGCGTTCTGCCATTTTGCGTTGAAAGGAACGCCGCTGTCGGCCTCGTGTTCGTCTGTGTAATGTTACCTCATCCATCTGTCTGTGCGCAACAGTGCGAGGGAAATATTGTCAGTGTTATCCTTTTTCAACCGACAGGAAATCGTCGTCGGCAGCGGGAGCCGAAACGGTTTCCGCTGCGCGCAACACCTGCGGAGGAAGACGAGACGGAACCGGGGGCGGCACCAGGGGGCGCGGGCCCCGCGACCACACCCCACCAACAACTACCACTGGCGGGTACACAGGGTACGTTTGTGGTCAGCGGTGTGTGTCAATGCCCAACAAATGACGCCCCCGTCGAGATGATCTTCGGAAAAGAAATCTGTTGTGAAAAGGAACTTGTGATTTTCTCTTGGACGGCGCCAAGACTGAACAGTCCAATCTTTATTTTTCTTGGCGTTACGGGGTTGGCCTCCAGGTCATGTGTTCCCTGAATCCGTCCTTGACTTCAGCCTCAGTGAGCACGTGGTCAGTGTCAGGGAACATGATCCAGGACACTCTGAACCCCTGATACGTGCATCAATATTTTTTCGGTGACCAGTCGTGGAGAGGAAACCCTGGACTTGGGTCCCCTGGATTTTCTCCCGGACCCAACGTCATGACGACCCTGCTCCACTGCACGAATCTCACAACACAACACCGTGCAAGCACTTGCATAACCATCGGCTGTTGTTTCGCCCTTTGTTGCGGAGAGCTCACTCAGCTCATTCGATCCACTTCAACTTGAAAAGTGATCCCCTGTTGTGGCAGACTGTGGAGGGAGCTCCAAGAAGAGGTTGCAACCAAGTAACGCCCCAGAAAGGGGCGACCCCAATGTGTGGATTTTTGGCAGAAATTTCGGGAGAAATCAATGTGTGAGGCGGGGACCTGGGGGTCTGGGAGCCCCTCAACATGTCCACAAGGCACAGGCCCCCCGAGTCCCCTTTGGCTCAGGCGCCCGGAGCCCTCTGACTTTCCTCTCAGTCGCAGGCCCCGTCGCCCGGTGGATCTGCGCCCTGCGCCCTGACGGCAGCGCTGACACCCGACCCCAGCAGAGCGAGTCGCAATCCACTGCGACGGCTGCTCGAGCCGGAGCGCGAAAAGACGGCGTCGTGTGAGGGTCACGCAGAAGGGGACCCGGGGTCGGCGCTTACGTTCACGACACGTCAACCTTTACGCGGTCATTACGACGCCTCCATGCCGTCCATGTCGCTACGCTCACTTCAACACGTCTGGGTCGACACGCTCGCGCTTGCTTCGGTGGCGTCGTGTTGAAGTGACGGCACACGTTTCTGCAGGGACGAACCTTGATATCTCAGAGCTCTGATTTTCTACGTGGCGCTCAAGCCGAGTGGCCACCTGACGACTGACTCTGACTTGAGAAAAGAGGCAATTCTGCTCCAGTGATTGAAGCAGTAAAAGTTGTGGAACTCGGCGCCTTCCTATGCGCGCGCACGCGCCGAGGTCGTGAGGAAGTACCGGGGCTGTGTACCGCCCCGGATCAGCCATTCCCCTGACTCCTCACTTCTCACCGCATCAAGTGATTTTTGAATAAATTCTCCCTGGTCTCTGTATTTGAAATGACAGTGATTTTGACGGTGATGACGGGGGCGAGTTAATTTATCCCTTTTGTGGGGAGCGGGGCGGGCGGGTGGAGACGGCGCGGGGCCCGCAATCCGCGCCTGCGCCACCGCGGCCCGGGCGAGACGCAGCGTCGCTCATTATGCGCGCGCACGTCGCGTCTTTGTAGCTCCCGGCGTTTCAAGTTGAAATATGTTACAACTTCTCACAATCACTCCTGCGGGACCTGACAATTATTTTCAATTGGAGTGATTGTGGTTGGGATTGATCGCGGGAAGCTCCCGTGATGAAGCCCCAGACTCCACCGAGCAAATATTATGATAAATATATATCGAGGGTCAATGGCGCGTCCACACACATCCGTTACACGAGCGCGCCGCAGTCGCGGGATTATTTAGAAAATGGAAATTCTCGGTTCACAATGAGGCTGATTAGATGCAGAAGCACATCTCGGCAAATATTTATGACTCGGTGTGCCCTGTGCACATACTGCGGTGAATACCGTCCTCTGGACGGGCTCCAATGATAAACTCCCCGCTCTTCCTGAAAATTAGAAAACGCAATTGTCCCCGAATGAAAGAATTTCAAAGCCGGGGTCACACTTGTGGCCCTCTGTGCAGAGGAACTACCAGCTGCAGCTCCCTGAAAGCATTCACATGTCCTCCATCCGTCTACTGTTGTGGTGGAAATAATTTCGTTCCAAGAGTCTGAGTGAGTTGTGTGCAACATCCACTGCAACCAGGATGTGAGACCGTCTGCGTCAAGCTTGGGTACGTCAGGACGCGCGTGCGTCAAATCTTGGGTGCATCAAGTCTGGGTGCATCCACATGCATCAGGTCCGGGTTTGTCCGACTGCATACTAAAGGGTCACAGGCTGAGGTCGAATCCACACAGAGACACAACTCCTGGACAAATCTTCATAATTTGTGTTCAGAGTTTCGTGGTTCCAGCACGTGTCATTCCTACTGTCGGAACTAGGATGATTCGGAATCTCAAATCATTGGAACAGACAGAATTCCTGCTGTTGACCGTTGGACCCTGGACCTGGACCCTGGACCCACGGACATTTCCCACTCAGCTCCTTCGAACCGTTCCCCAGGTTTGTCTCGCACAGATCCCCGCTCCGAATCGGCTGCACCTCCAGGATGCATAAAGCATATTACTCACTGCCTTTGAACCTAATTAAACAATACACGCGGGGTAAGATGCAAAGGATCTTCTGATGCATTGTGTGTACCGCGAATGTTACATGATAGCATTAAGGTGCTTCTCCGACGCGTTAGGCAGACACCTGAGTGCAAAACTGTAAGGGAGGAAAAACTACAAGCAAAGCCAGAAAGCGAACTCCCAAACAATGGAAACTTTTTCCTACTTTTTTGTGCGCACGAAAAAACTGGAGAAGTGTAAGAGAGAAACATGGAGATTGGGTTCTGGGGAGGAAGCTGGTATTCTGCAGCAATGGGAGCGGTAGATTCGAGGTGGGTCTGCGTCAGGTGAGGGCATCCTCAGCCCATGGCGTACCCCACCCACGGCATCCCCCACCCATGGCGTACCCCACCCACGGCGTCCCCCACCCACGGCGTACCCCACCCACAGCGTACCCCACCCATGGTGTACTCCACCCACGGCGTACCCCACCCACAGCATACCCCACCCACGGCGTACCCCACCCACGGCTTTCTCCACCCACAGCGTACCCCACCCACAGCATACCCCACCCATGGCGTACCCCACCATGGCATCCCCCGCCCATGGTGTACCCCACCCACAGCGTGCCACTGCCCAACCCTGCCCCTTGGTGCCCTGCGCCCCGTGTCCTGTGCTGCTTGTCCCGAGCACCACTCCTCCACACCACCGCCCCCTGGCGCCCCCAGCATTGCCGCCTCCTAGGGCTTCTCTCTCCCCAACCCCTGCACCCCGCACCGCCTCCCCCCGCGCGCCCCGAATCCCTATACCCCCGCGCCCCCTGCTCCCCCCCCCGCGCCAGCTCCCCCTCACAGGAAGCGACGCTAAACGATACCACAAGCATCAAAGTTACAAAATCCATTAGAGAAAAAATGACAACATTTTCACGAGTCGCTTTGTTCAAGCTGCGTCTATTGTCGGCGTCTCTGCGTCTCCTCAGCGCGACGGCGAGGCGTCGGCGCATGCGCCTCGCGTCTTTGTGCTGCGGGTCATGAAGGCCTCTCACGAGGAGTGTCGCGATTTCTGCAGGAGCCCCGGAGCTGCAGGGGGAACCAGGGGAACAAGGCCCTTTCACATTGACACACTTTACTCCATTCACAACCAAACTTCACTTTCGCTGTGCAAAATATTGACTTGTGGTTTGCATCCATTTGAGTGAAACTCGTTGTGAAACACGAGAGCGAGGAGAATCTTCTCTACGGCGCCTTCCAATGAGACGACGAGTGACTCCAATTTCGTCAAAGAAAATGTCAAAATTCCAATGTTCTTCCTCCATGCACACAGCCTCTCCCCAACGGAAGGAACTTTGAAGCATGTGACATCAAAAGAGTCTCAGTGCAATTTCGACTGTTGTCCTCTAAATTACGAGTGCACACGTGTATATCCCTCAAGCCTCAAGCCTCTTCAAGTTTTCTCACGTGTGGTGCGAATTTGCAGGAAATGGTCAAGACCCGTCGAATTGCCTCTCTCTCTCTCTCTCTCTCTCTCTCTCTCTCTCTCTCTCTCTCTCTCTCTCTCTCTCTCTCTCTTCTTGATTCCATCCTTACCTTTGATTCATTCACGATCTCTGTGCTTCTTTTCTCTGCTCTGTCTCTTCCTTTTCTCTCTTTCTCACCTTCTCTTCTGTCTTCTTTTTCCTCTCTGCCCCTGTTTCATTTTTCTCTCAATTATTTTCTAAATTTCATTGTTGAAGACACAGGTCTGTCTGTCTGTCTGTCTGTCTGTCTGTCTGTCTGTCTGTCTGTCTGTCTGTCTGTCTGTCTCTGTCGCCAAAGGACTGGCTGGTGGGAGACACGAAGTGGAGCGGAGCTGTTCCCGTGGCGGGCCTCCTTCTCCCCCCGCGGCGAGGCCTTCCTCCCCGCGGCGAGGCCTCCTTCTCTCCCGGCGATCGGCCCTCCGCCCGCGGCGGGGCTGCTCGACCGGACGGCGCTATTTGTCGGCCTCGCGTGCTGACGCTGTCTCATCACAGAATTAAGGTGCGGACGCCAAGGAAGTTCAACCCCGACAACGCTTCCCTGATGAAAGTAAATTTTCTCGCATTTCCAGCGGAGATCGGCGCAGGTGCTGAAGGCGGTGTTGCAGGGAGATATACAGTATGAAACCCTGAGAAATGTCTTCAGCCGGGGCTGCCCGAGTATTCCTGCAGAATGCTCAGTTCTTTTGCATGGTGCACGCAGTTTGCTCCTCACAACCAAACCTGATGATCGCAGACTTCGTCATTGATGAGCCATTTGTTGGGTGCGCAAGTCACTCGCTCTCCGTTCTACTTTGAGAGACCCTTACATGAGCGAGGTCACAGGCCGTCCTCGAACCCTGGTCCGAACCACAGCGCTAACGAGACCCTGGAGACGTTCACAGCTGGGTCTTCCTCAGCTCGAGGAAGTGTTTTTCAGAGCAGCAAATTTCTGCTCCAAATCCAAGACGCACACAATGCAGACGTGGCAACCAGAAATGCTGGCGCATTTGAGCGTGCCGCACGGGTCGAGGTGATGTGAGGGGATGTGCTTGGGCAGCAAGGGCTGGTGACCACTGAGCAAAAATGCCTCAGAACTGTGAAAAACATCACCAGGACCGCCACAAGTTGGAAATGGGTGGGGCGCATGTTTACAATTTAAGAAAACGGAAAGAATTGTGAAGGTCAGCCTTGCCATGTTTTGATGTGATCCTCACCCTCCCCGCTAACATCCATCGCTGTGACGGTCACTGCCCTGCAGTGTACAGTACAGCACGAACGTCGATTATCATGTCGTTCTCCTATGGTCTCGGCGTGCGGTTTTCTGCAGTAATCAAACCGATGTCGATGTGCAAACTTTCTCAACATGTTATTTATTTGCCACATGTCAAATTTCCTTTGACACACATGTCAAACTTCTTGTAACAAATACACTTTTGGACTCTTTCTGTCATACAAAACTTCACTTTTTGTCACCTTGGCGATACTTTAAGCTCAATTTTAGTTTCTTGACTTTGCGCATCTCTGAGATGGTGTCAATTTTCTTCATCACTTCACACATTTCTGTGCACTGATGTTTGTTGCTCGTACAAAAGTCATGTTTGTGACTAGGATTTCCAGAACAGTCTGTGTTGACAAATTTCTGAACTTTCTCTTGCGGAATCTCATAGTCATCTATGTCGAACTCTTTTGATGTGCTTCTCTTTTCTGCAAGCTTCTCAGGGACATTTCCATCTTTCTCATCTGAGCCACTGCAAGAAACCTTCTTTTGAGCTTCACTCAGGAGTTTCTGATTTGTCCTTTTGTAGTCTCTGACACTGTCAGAATGGTGGCCAGTGACATTCTTAATTAATTGCTCGTCGACACCAGCCTCAAAAAGTCTGGTTGCACAAGTGGCTCTCAGGGAGTGGTTCGAGAAATGTCCCCTCAAACCTGCTTTCTCAGCAAGACTTTTCACGATTTTCTTTATACTGTTCACACCCAGAGGTTTGTCTGAGTACCACATTCTTGCTGTGAAATTCCTGCCAGTTGCAGGATACCTGTAGAAGGCTGAACATTTTGTCGTAACTGGCAACAGTGACATGAACTTCTCAACAAGTCTGACCACATTCCGGAATGGATTCTCGCAACCATAAACTGTCAACACCTTCGGTTGTGCAATCTTTCGACTCAACCCTCCCTGGTTTGTCTTGGAGACAATGTCTTCAGTAAATTTGATGTACTTTTTGCCCTCTGAATCTTTCAAAATTTCAATTTGAGAATTGTGACCGGGCGCGCGCAGCTTTCTGTGTTCTTCCCCCACCTTAATGCGAGGTTCAAACCGAGAAGATACATGACAGTGTGCATGAGTTGTTCTGGCTTCTTATCTCCCAAAATGCCATCTCGCCACATTTTCTCCTCATCTTCAACAGTTATGACATCGGCACTTTGCTTCCTACCCAACCCAGCTCGAGCACGTTCCTTCATCAGGTTGTCAAGTGTGAATCTCAAAGAGACAAAATCTGGGTGATCCAACAGCTTGAGTTTGAGACCATTCTTCTCCACAAAGAACTGAATACATATGATGATTTGGTAGAGGGAAGAACCTGGAAATTCAGACCCATCTTTCTTTTTGATTTCACTGATGAACGCACTCAAAGCAAAGCAAAGGTTGGCTTTTGAAATTTGCTTCAAATTGTCGATTGATGCCCACTTGACATGAGAATCACAGTTGACTTTCGCACACCTTTGGTACCACCAGTTGTGATACAACTGCACAGCCCACACGATCTTATTTTCAGTGTTTTGCGCAAATGTTCTGTGACTCAAATTTTCCATTTCAGCAAGAGACAAAGGCTCACGAAACCGCTCAACATCACCCCCGCCTTGAGGAACAGACTTCTTCTCCAGATACTCCAACTTCATGTTGTTGAAGCTCAGAACACTCTGCTTCAGATTTGCCTTTCTGCAAATACACAGAAAGAACTCTTTTGCCCAAAATCCTTCAAAAGAGACAACCTTCCAACTCAAACAAGAGATCTCGACAAGCCCACAACAAAAATTGCACCTACTTTGGTTGAATCATCATGGAGATGTCCATTGTCGAAGTTGCAGTGGCAGTCACAGTCTTCATGTTGACAGCACCCTTTGGTGCAACCTGTGTTGACGTGACTGCACCACTGAAACATCAAATTGCAACATTCTCATTTCTTCTCTGCATGGAGACTGAACACTACACTTGACAAAAAAAACTTTTTGGAACTATTTTTCAAGTAGAAAGATGCCTGCATGTGTGTCAAAATGTCGTACTTACTCGGCTTTTGGGTCAAAATCGATGTTTGAACACGTCTTGTCCAGCGCAGATTCCACGCCTTCAATGTCGATGTCTGTGTCACTACTGTCAATTTGGACAACTTGTGGCAACAGAGGCAAATCTCTGAAGTCAGGAAAATTAACTGAACCAAAAAGATCGTCCTCCATTCTGTCAAGAAACGTGATCAGAAAAGCACAACTGACACAACGAACATATCCGTGACAACTGAAGGCAGCGATGCACTGTCTGACCTTCACTGACGTCAAATCTGGCCTGTTTTCTCCATGACATTCCTCGACCATAGCTGAACGACATGCCAATCGATGATCGAGCATGTATATGGATTAACATGCGAAACAGATGGTCAATATCATGGAAGTAATCGTCTCGCCTGCGTCTCGACGATTATCTCCATGATATTGAACTCTGTTTCGCACGTTATTCCTAACGGAAAACTCACTTCGCACAGCACACGTGTGCGGACAGCAAATCATGCATGCACAACGCTGCAGCTAAACGGGCAGGTTCAACCACGAAGAAAGGGACAAACCACGCGCGGGCGATGCAGGGTTTCAACGTTCATCCTACAGCAAAAGGGTTTCCACTGTGTTCATGCAAACGAGTTAGCACAATCTCCCACGAGAGGACACGGAGGCTCACCCCTGCAACTATGACCCTATCTTCCACTCTCCTGTTTGGAGAAACTTTTGCACCTGTGGCACACGGTTGGGGAAGGTTTTTGATTTGGTAGGCTAGAGGCTCGGTCAACGTCCTACACCAGCGCTGATCCTTACACAAGTCGTTTTGCGTGTCCTCGAACTGGACGAGAGGCCCGAACTCCAACAAAACTCGAACTCTGGAGACAACAACAGCTGCGACGGAAGGAAACCCCAGCATCCAGGACAGCTGACTCGCCAACAAAACAAGGTCACAGAACGCGTCACATAACGTCGTTGCAGCCACGTGAACACGTCACACGGGCTGGTTCTTTAGACAGCCAACACCTTACCTACCAAGTGGGAGGAAGGGTGCAGGGCCTGCGTTGCAGGCTCGTATTCTGACACCCACCATGCAGCTGGACTGGTCAGGCCAAGTCTCTTCCAAACGCAGCCCGTTTTGTAACAACGTCTCAGAAACGAGTCTGTCCGTCAGAAAACCACTGTCCAGTGTTGCAGTCAAAGTGGAAAACTCTGAAAGTGAAGTGGTGATGGCCGCGCGGTGCTCGGACTGAACGGACTGAGAGTGACTGGGGAGAGAGAAACTCTGCCCGAACTTTCCCTCCCTGCCCCGCCTTGACAAAACTTCATCTCCAAATTAACACGAGGCTGACGGAGGGACGGAGAGGCAGAGGCGGGCAGGGAAGGAAGGAACGCTTCAAATGATTGTGTCCCTCTCCTCCTCCTTTGAGTCTCCCTGACCACTTCTGCAGAGGGACCTGCAGAGGAAAAGCAGGACGCCAAATTTGTCAAATTATGGCAATCTTTTGAAGTAATATTTGCTGGAGAGATGGGTAGTTAGTGAGGAGAAACTTAAAGCAGGAGAGTGTGTGAATGGTGCTCGGGGGGAGGGGGAGGGAGCGGGGCTGGGGAGGCGCGCAGAGCCGTGTGCTTCATTGCACATTTTTACTCGGTGTCCATTAGGCGAGAAAAGTGCTCGGGAAACCGCGCCGCAGCCGCAAAACTTTTCAACGAGCACGTACACCACTGCTTGACAAAGTTTGAATATAATATAACTAACTTTTGCATTCTACTCCATTTCTATGGCGGGGAAGTCAGTCCCGGAGTCGTTTCTGAAGAAGCTCCAGGCAAATTGGGGCAAAAGCGCGCTGCGGCGCTCAATAGGAGAGTGGTCGCCATGTTAGTGTGGCAGGGCCCGGCAATTAGGAAAATTGGTTGCGAAGAGCGATGCTATTTGTCATTATTTGCCTGGAAATCAAAATTAATTGGAATAATTCAATTAGAAGCAGCAATATCCTCCATCTATAATATTTGTCTGTTTTCCTGGCATGGTGACCAAAAATATGCAACATTCTGTTTGCCTCTGAAATTTGTATTTCAAAACTCCCAAAAGTAAAAAGCATCCAAATCGTTTTTGGTTTGCTGAGAAGATGAAGTTTTCTCGGGGGTTGGATTTCGATTTCCCCGCACCTGGTCAGCCTGAATACAATCAACACAACACAAATAAAACCCCGATTGAATATTTCGCTGCTGGGAGAGGGAGGGTGGGTGAGTGACGGTTGTGTGGAAGGATCTCCTCGGCTTTGCACTTTGAGTGGGGACCTGACATATACTCGGCAACGTGAGAGCCGAGTCAACACAGCCCGGCCGTTCTCACGCGGAAATGCGAACACGCAACTTCCGGGCGCCGACCACAGGATTAAAATTGTAAAATATCAGAGAGTCGGACAAGCAGAATAATCCCGCACTGAATAAATAAACTCTTTGAAAAAAAAGAACCTCCTATGAATTTTAATGACGTCTGCTTTTGTCGACACTTCTTTCAACTGAATAGTTTCCAATAATTGGAAAGAAATTACTCATTTGGAAGTGTTGAAAGAAAATATTCCCCTTTATCAGAGCGATAATAAGCAGGTGATAAGGAGTGAGTGTTAATACTCAAATCTTTTGACCCCGCGATCCCCGGCACCTCCTTAAAAACCCTGTAGTTTTGTTTGCCACCAAAGAGAGTTTTGCGCCTGGACACCTTGAGGCTTTCAGAAAGCGACGGGGGGCGAGCGCAGGGGCTTACCAGGGGGGTTCAAATTCAGTTTAAAGAAGTGATGAGGGTGAAAAGAGGGCCCTGGGGCAAATTGGCCCGCTCTCCCCCTCGGAGAAATATTAAGCATTTTATTACACGTACAGTGGGCATCTTTAATTTTCCGAGCCAGGGAAACACCGCTTTCTGGGCAGCAGGGCTCCCAGCGAAATTATACTCCCCTAAGTACCTCCAATTTAGCAGGAAAAAAGTTAAGCTTTGTCTGTTTGCAACAGCCTCATTTTCTAGTGAAATATTATATCACTGAACAACTTAATTTCTCGACACCACTGTCCTGAGTGATAAACCTTTTTGTTGGTAACGCTCTCAACCCGACGTAATCGTGAGTGCATCTTTCGCGAGCCTTCTTTCTATCCGCTGTGCACGCACATTTTAACTCTTTACGCAACCTAAAAATTAAGAACACGTCTTTTCTGCAAAACATTTACCAACCCAATCTGTGATGCGGTGAAAGCATTGAGAAGTGGAACTGCGTGGAGAGGCCCATGAGCGCTGAGCTCCTCCATCTCCTCACAAGTCACGTTCCCCGACAGAGATTGCATTACTTTTTGAAATTTTGTTGCTGAATGTGTTTGTTTACACTTCAATGTGTAAATAAATCTCGGTAGCCGAGTAAGTTTTGCACACGACAAATACAGCTGGGGGAAGGGAGGGAGGGAGCGAGGTGAGGCGAGGCGGCGCGGGTCACCCGGTGCGAGTTCAGCGGGCGGAGGAGCAGCGGCTTCCGCGGCCGCCCGAGCTTCATCCGCCGCGGCGCTGGCCCCGCGGCCGGCCGGGGTCTCCGGGCAGGGGAGCTGCGTCTCCCGCGGGAGCCCGAGCCTCGTCCGTCGCCGCTCTGCCCCCGCCGCCGCCGGGGCTCCCCGAGCGCCGGTCCCCGCAGGACACGGACACGATCTCGGACACAGCGCGAAAAACGCAAAAACTGTCGTGCAACAAGAGGTAGTGATGTGACGTGCAAAAATTTCTGTACCAAAGTGAACATGTTGATGTGAGCGACACGTCAATGACGCACACGACAATGGACCAGTGTCACAAGTCGCATCGTGCGAGATCAATTCATTAACCTGAAAATATTCAACAGGAAGTTTTTGATCTACCTGTGCGAAATTTAGTGGTGATAATTTACTCTGCGGAAAAAGGATCAAGAATCCACTATTGTTCTGCGGGACTCCACACGAGTGTAAAATATTTTCAAGGCAGAATCTGAAAAAAAGCTTTCACCTAAATTTTGCATTGAAAATTTTGGGTTCGGAAGGAGAGTCTCTGAGCCTCCCCTTCCGCCGGGACTCAGGCGATGCAGACACCGCGCGCTGTCGCCTCCGCACGGGAGACGCGCACACAGCGACGTAGCGACGTCGTGCGCGTCACAGCGACGGCATGACGTCACCGCGGTCAAGACCCCGCGACGTTAGGGTTCCTGTGACGTCACACTTACTTCTTGAGACCTTTGGTCAAGAAAATACTTGTGTGATTCAACAGATTTTTTTTCGTGTGTGAACTATCCTGCACAATAATGAGGTCAGTACAAAAAGGCTTTGTGACCACAGTCAAACGCCAGAACGCCTCACGAAAGCGCACGAAACCGCAGAGACTGCAGACTTCAGGGACACAGCGCCTGGAGCCGGGCCGAGGACACGGCAGTGTGCCTCCCCAGCCGATACGAAGAGGCAAAGGCAGAGACTCACCACACCACTGACCGGTCACACTGTCCGAGTGTCCGAACTCCACTTCTTCAGTCGTCTGGCTGCTGGTCAGCGCCAAGCGAAGCAGGATCGCACGTCACGCAGAGTAGACGACGACGTAGCTGTGATGACGTCACGAGACGCAACGTGCACGCAGACGTACATCCGTGCCCACAACGTATCCCGAACGTAAAGGCGGCTTCACACTGAAAATCCAGCCTCGAGGGTTAAAGTATAGCGTCAGGATTTGAACGTAAAAGTTCCACCAGTGCATGGTCACGTTACACGTGAGTCGCATTGCGGGTCGTCAGCGTTTCGCGACGCTGCCGTGCAGCACAACGTCGGGTCTCGTGTTTCCGCTGAACGCACGTCGCCTGACGCTGGGTCGACGCGTGAAATCGCCTCCCACCCGCCCGAGCGACCCGCACGCGCCGCGCGGACGCGCGATGTTGGCTGGTGGGGACTTAGCACGGGAATAAACAGCAAACACACTTTACTTACACTTTTACCCTTTAAACATGGCGGGCTCTAAATAGAAATATTATTGTGAAACTTGTGAAGGCTTTGCTTACAAAATAGACAAATAGCACACATGGCCAACAAAAGCACATAGAAAATCGCGAAGAAGGGAGTTGGGTGAGCTTGTATACGGTTCCTGAGAGGCGTTCGGTTTGTATGGCTGTAAGCTATCAGTCTTTACACACACTCTCTCCCATTCTGCGCGCGGCCCGCCACCGCCGCCGCCGCCTCGGCCCATACAACCAGCGCTCCACCGCAGACGAGCAAGCCGCACAATATCCGACAAATGCAAACTCATTTATATCAAGTCAGCTTTGAAACATATGTAGTGAAATGTAATTTGGAAAATAGCTCTCAAGCATTGGAAACGCTGCAGCGGCGGCGGCGGTGGGGGGGGGGGGGGCTTCGCTTATGAAGTGGTGCAACGAATAGACGACGCAGCGCTGCGAAAGTGGATCTTTTCAACGCGCAGAAATGGATACTCCATCCATCCATCCATCGTCGGCGGCGCAGAATCTACCCATCTGCGCGTTTCAATGGGAACCGGGGAGGATCCAGGATTCGGTCAGGGGGGCGACCGCAATGCGAGGAGGGAGCCCTGACCTTTGAAAATGGAGCGGGTGAAGAACTGTCTGTGGCGCACGCCGAGATTTGGCTGAAAACCAATTATTATTCTGAGGAGGAGTTGCGGAGGAAGGGGGGCGCCCCAGCCCCCCCGGATCCGCCCCTCCCCCCCGCAGAACATCTCCATTGAACCAAGTCTGCTGCAGGAGCGTCATCGAAGCGAGACGAGAGTCTAATTCATCTAATTCAACCCCGCATCTCATCAATAGCGCGTAAGACACGGGAAGAAACACAAACCCCTCTACAACACATCCCGAGAATTCTCCGCGCAAACCTTTCATAAGGACAGACAACAAAAGCGTGAACGGTTGAATCCCGCAGCACAACAGAAGCGACGCATTGTGCTGTATCAAAGGCCTGCGCTCGTAGATCTGTGTCGCTGCATCGCATTAACGAGTAAACGTCTAAATCACCTGTTGAGAGCAAATAGCAAGTATTCCGCAGCCGCATGAGTGCGCGAGATTATTAACTGCGGAGGTGTTCCATAATGCAACACAGATTAGATCTCACATCCGCTCTGAGCAGGGAAGAAGACGAGACAATGGGGACGAGAAATTAACGTGCCGCAGGTCTGTCTCAACTGCGGTTGTGCGTGTGTGTTGCGAAATGGGATGATCTGAGTGAGGGAGGTCCGCTTCACGTCAGGTGCGTCACGCGCTGTGTCCCCAAAAACGTCAACAGGAGAGTGGCTTGTGCAGTGTGAAGCAGTGCGGTGCAGCACTGCAGAGATTCATGAACCATATTTTCACACACACAAACACACACACACAAACACACACATACACACGCACACACACAAACACATACACATACACACGCACACACACAAACACATACACATACACACAAACACACACATACACACACGCTATTTGCACAGTCACATACATACACACATGCACACACACAGACACAAACACACACGCACACGCACACACACACACACGTACACACACACACACGCCAGCAGCAGCAGCTCGACTGAACTGCGTCCCTGGAGTCTCGTCCCACCAGCGTCGAGAACATCGTGATGGACGGGAACAAACTACGGTGCGATCAGAGTTCACGCGCACGTTTCTGTTTCTGAACGCAACAAGAGCTAGTCAATTCCATTGTCACAATGTGACCCAGAAAATGTCAAAATCAGTGGACACATCCAGGCAAAAATCAGAAAAAGCAGAAAGATCTTACGGATAGGGGTTTTAGAAACCGCCGTTGTGCAGCTGACAAACGAAGAAGATGCGCACATGCGATTCGAAACTGCTGAAACACGAGCCGTCAGTCAAATCTGCACAAAAAGCTGCGTCACGAGTTGTGCAAAGTGTCGCACTGTTCCAGGAAAGTACATGTTTCTTTGCCCCAAAACTTGAGCATCGATAGATCTGGAGCGTTTGCATTAAAAACACAAGAACGAGTTTTCTTCCTTTGAACAGGACTTCAGTGCCACAGTGACACAGAGCGGGGGTGGTGGGTCCGTCCCCAGCACCCAGCCGTGTGCCGTGTTGAAAAACACAGGCTCAGAAACATGTGCAGCGTCTGGGTCTGCGGGGACCTGAGGGAAACAAGTGCCTGAGAATCCTGCGAGCTTTAAAAATCTCAGTGAGAGAAAGAAAGCGACGCATGTTCGCCGTGTGAACGCCACAAAAGGCGCGGCTTCCCTCCGCAGCTGCCGCCGCTGCGCTGCGTCTCACAGCCGCAACACGCGTCGCCAAACTCCCTTTCTCAACCCAATTCGGAAGTTAATATTTAGCTGGGTTGAGGTCAAGGTATCTGCCGAGAGGATTTGGTGATTGCTTTATTGGGGGCCGGGGTCCCTGGGATTAACGTCAGTAAGGCAGGATCAGGCCTGGGGGGACCCGTGCAGACTCAGATCACTATTCATAGCGAATCATACAGCATTATACACACAGGCTCGTTTCAATTTTATCTCCCCCGATCCACATTGGGGCTGGGTTTTTTGCTTCAGTAGATCTGCAATGACAACCTATCAATTTGTGAAAGAAGGCAATGCGGCGTGACACAGCAGCAATATGGCCGGGCGGCGCTGACCCTGCCCGGATGAGTATGTCGAGTCTCCTCCCCGACTCTGACAGGCTTCACGTCGGGGACGGGCACTCGAAATTGGACTCTCCGTCCGTCCGTCCGAGACATCTCTCCAATTTCCTCACTTTCTCCAAGAAAACGTGTGTCTGCTGTTTATTTTGTCCACATCCAGCTCTGCCTGCATGTCACTCTTTCCCTCCCTCCATCCCAGGCAGCGGCCCCGTCATCTCCTCTTTCTCCGAAGGAGGGAATTGACCTTCCAATTAAAAATAGATCAAGCCCTTGAACGAGCCCAAGGGCGCACATGTCAACATGCAAGACTGATTTGTCACTCTGGTTTTACACCTCCATACACAAACTGTTATGACGCGCCCCAAAGGGAGTTCTCGTCATTAGCGGGCCCTGTCACATCGAGCCCCGCGCGGAGACTAATGCCCCTCGCATGCTCCACGCATCCCGATGTCACCCCACGGCAGCGAAACATGGGGAGCGAACCAAGCCAGGCTCAGGCCTTGCATTTCCTTGTGAAAAGGTGCGTTACCGTTCCCATCTGTTCCTGGGTGCCTGTCACTGATGTTTGTTGCAGCAAAAGTCAAGCTGGTCAGAACTGACTGTGTTGTGGTGGCCCAATGTTTCTTTGCGCGTGGGGTTTTGTCTCAAAACTGAGTCTCAAAAGTTGTGAAAGGGTGCAGGTGACAGGGCTGTGTTGGGATATTTTTGTGGACAAGTTGGGTTGCACACGATAGATGTGGCTGTGGGTCTGCTCCTTTCCTGGTGAGTAAGCCTGCGGTACACTGCAGTTTGATTATGATTGCGACAACGCGTGAACTCGTGAATTGCAATGCCTCCGCAACAGAAACAGTAAAACCTATTGAAACTCTTCCTATCCCTGTGACTCATTTAGAAAATTGAATCTCCAGTCTTCAGCTTGATGGACAAAGTGGCACTTTATGTCCCTTTTTTATGTGCGGCTTCTGAAAGCGTCGCGGGTGGAGCAGCTGCGGACCTGGTCAGCTCGGACACAATGCGCGCGCATCCAGGACGCTGATTGGTCACGTGTAAACAAACTGGACATCCGCCGCTGATTTGTGGTTCTTGGTCAAACTTTTCCACGCTGACCTTTAGCACTGTGTGACAGTAGCAGGCGTGATAAAAGCTGCAGCGCCTTTCTTAAACGCGCGCACCCTGCGGGGCCTGCAGCAAAAATTAAAACAAACCCATCAGTGTCCGGCTGCTGCTTATGGCGATAAAGACCCCCAGAGGTCAGGCGTTTAGAGGCTCGTTGCCAGCGCCGGTGATGGATGCGTTTCGCGCGATGCTCACTGCGGTGACCACAGCTTGTGGTGCAGGGAACTTAATTCCCGCTCGGGGGGCTGTAAGACAGACGTTCCCGAGCGCTCGTTCCCTCGCGCGGGGCCGATTCTTCACACAAAGACAGACGCGATAGCTGCCACTCACTCACTCAGCCCCAGCACACGTGGCTGACGCTCCCAGGAGCTGATCCAGGGGTCCTTCCAGCAGCCGATCCCTGTCCTTCCTTTTGTGAGGCAATTCCAACCAGGAAGCAATTGACATGTCTTCTGCAGCAGAACTGCATTGCGCCTGGGGCGCACAGGTGAGGGGTGGTACACACAGGTGTCTGTCTTTGGAACAGGAGAGCTGGCTCCTGTCTCCTGCCCTTGAACCACCCCCGGTGTAATGAAATGGTCAGATCTCAGAAACCAAGAGACCCCAGTGTCTGGTCAGTGTTGCACTGCCAAGGGTGATGGGGGTCTGGCCACGGGCTCCAGGCCCCTCACCTCATGCCTCAACATTTTACCTCGTACATTATGATCAGTTAGTATCTGTCACTTGGAGCCTTGACCTGGGGTCTCGCCATTTCAGCCCGCGCCCTGAAATGACCAGACCCTGGGACTTGAAAATGCTGGGTCTCCTCATATCATTTCACCGGGTCCCTGCTCAACCCTCCTGCTCCGCCCCCGGGTCCCTGCTCACCCCTCCTGCTCCGCCCCCGGTCCCTGCTCACCCCTCCTGCTCCGCCCCCGGTCCCTGCTCACCCCTCCTGCTCCGCCCCCGG